>Ga0082212_10000298_pt1 | contig 71634 bp, 65 predicted proteins | sample TergutNt197P3_FD_71548 | JGI IMG/M metagenome (GOLD analysis project Ga0082212, IMG submission 71548) | Neocapritermes taracua P3 segment gut microbial communities from Petit-Saut dam, French Guiana - Nt197 P3 | ecosystem: Host-associated > Arthropoda: Insects > Digestive system > Gut ...
GAATCGAAGCCGAAATATTTCACGCAGTCGATATACGCCCTCCAGAGCGGCGGATCCTGATAGAGATAAATGTCCCAAAACGGCTTGCCCGTGAGTTTTGCGGGGATCATATTGGATAAATCGGGCATCACCGGCACATGGTCGGGCATATTCCCGCCAAGCGCGCATAGCAGCCTTTCGCGCGAAGTCATAAAAATTTCCTCCCTGTAATATTTAAAATATTGCATAAAAATCCCTTTTTGGGCGATAGCTTAGATTACGACGTCAAATATGCGTTTTCCGTCAAACTCGACCCATTCGGCTTTTGGTTTTTTATTCGCATCTTTGCGGAAATCGAAGGTGAGCAAATAGGCTGTATCTGTTTTTTTCCCCTCCATGTATTCGAGCAGCTGCCCGTATGCTTCTTGGTTGTACTTTTCCCCGCGCCATACCTTGAGTTCGATTATGAACTGCTCATTCCCAAAATCCACTGCTATATCCATCCTGCGCTGGTTTCTCGTTTCGCTCTCTATGTGATAATAGCCCTCGCCGTTTATGAAGGGGCGCAAATAAGACAAAAACAGCAACCGCCCGTGGCGCTCCAAAAAGCCAATGTCTTTTTCGGTGAACATTTCCCCGTAGTGGTCGGCAAACTTGCGCAGACAGAGTTCCATGTCCAATCTGCCGTTTTTTATGGCTTCGGAAATTACCCCTTTTATCTTTTTTGGCTCTGCGCTTGTTTGGTCTTTTGATATGAAATAGTCGTATATTATCGTCTCGAAGATCCTGTTCGACACTTTCGCGATGCCGTTTTTGTTTTCTATTATACCGAACATATGCGCCAAATCTATCACGGGGTTGCCGGTTTTGAAAGTATAGCTTTCCCCCAAAACCAATATGCTGTACAGCAATTGGTAAAGTTCTTTGTCGCTCTCTAAATTTTTGTAAATATCGTCAAATAACGTGTTGTGTTCGTATATGATGATGTTCACCGCTTTTTGCACCCCTGCCAAACTCCACTCTCTGTCAAGCTTTTCTTCGATATGCTGGCATATTCTCGAAACCAAAAATGGATAGCCGTTTGTGTGGACATGAATTTCTTCCGATATTTCGGCGATGTCCATGCCCGTGCCGCGGTCCGCTTCGTACTCTTTCAGCATTGTCGATATTTCCTTTGGGCTAAACGACATATCTATGTCAAAATCTACGGCGATATTCCACGGCGAATTGTATATTTTGCTTTCGGATGGAGCCGGCGTATACGAACCTTCGCTTATCATCTTAAGTTTGGTATTTTTTATGTCATATACCCCGGAGAGTATGACGCTGTGAAACGTGCAGTCTTTTCCGGTTTGGCGGGCTAAAAATTTCGTCCTCAGCATGCTCAAAAAATCAAGAAATACGCGATTGTTGCTCGCCTTGTCGACTTCGTCTATCATCAAAACGATTTTGTTGCCTTTGCACATATCGGCAATATGTTCGGATAAATTGTTAAAATCGGTTATGCCGCAATCCGCCCACTTATCCGAATATTCTTTTGATACCGGCGTAAATTTCAGCGCTTTTGCGACTTGACCGACAAATGTGGGACAAAACGCTTCCTGCGATACGAAAGTTTCGTCGCCGAGCCCCTCGAAACTGATCGATGCGCAGATATATTCGGCAGGGAGCGTTTGTTGGATCATATTGAGAGTGGTAGTTTTGCCGTATTGCCTCGCGCGGTTTATTGTGAAATAGCATTCCCCATATATAAATTCCCTTATTTTTTTCAATTTTTCGCTTATGTCTGCCATATAATGCTTGCCCGGCACGCACACGCCGGTCACGTTGAATTTCCGCATAATACAATCCGCCTCGCTTTATCTTCTGAATTTTATATATGTATTGTATCACGATTTTGTCGAAAATTCAATATGAAAATTCCCTAAGCGGATTTTTATGGCGAACTTTGTTTTTTCACTTTTAATATGCCCCATTTGCCATCTTTGCTGGCGCATAAAAATTTGCCGCTGTGATATCTGGTTATTCGGTCGTAATCGAAATCCAAGGCGATTTCGCCTTTTATGTCCATTATACCCCATTTTCCGTTTTTTTGCAAGGATATCAGCCGTTCGTCGATAATATTTATGCGTTCGTATATAAATTCGATCACCACATCCCCGGTTTCGTCTATGACCCCCCATTTGCCCTCTTTGCATACGCCCGCCAGCCCATATTCGAAATAGCTCCCATGCTCGTAAATTAGCGGGATTACTTCTTCTCCCGTCCTGTCCAAATACCCGAATTTTTGGATCATGCCGCCATCGCCGTCCGGAAAATATTTCGAGGCGAGCATCAAATCGCCCGAGTTGATAATTTTAATGAAATAAAAATTTCCCGTTTCAATTTGAACGGGAATTTTTGTTTTCTCTATTTCTTCTTGGTTATTTTTTTTATGATTTTCTCCACTTGCTCAATGGAAAGGTCAGTATTTCTAATAACAATTTCCTTGGAAACACCATCTCTCAATAAATTTTCTGCGATTTTTTCAGCTTTTTCTTCTTCCCACGCCTCTCTTGCCTCATCTAAATTCCATTCCCTGCTTAATAAGTTCACAATATCACCCCCGTGTTTCTCTAAAAATTCCCGTAATATGTTGCTCTTGACGCAATCCTCGACCGCCTTTTCTAACGCCTCTGTTAGCTCAAGCCCGCTGCCGTCTGTATATTCGCGCACTCTTGCCACAAATTCAGCGTATTCGCGGTTGCCATCAGCTTTTTTACGCATATTTCAAACTCACTTAAATTTATTATATGCATTATACCACATACAAACAAATATTTCAACTAAATACAAAAAATTTTATTGCCGATGGAACCGCGACAATTTTTTTGTTTTATATGCGATTTAATCCACAATGTCAAGGTTTTCCGACGAAATTTGCGCAAATATCATCGCCCTAAAATTTTCCGGTTATGTATTTTTGCAGCAATTCGGTTTTGGGTCCGTTGAACAAATCGAATGTTTTGCCCGATTCTATGACCTCGCCCCGATAAAAAAACGCCGTGTAGTCCGAAATCCGCTGCGCCTGCTCCATGTTGTGGGTCACGATGACGATAGTGTGGTCTTTTTTTAAATTTTTCAGCATTTCCTCTATTTTAAACGTGGCGATGGGGTCAAGCGCGGAACACGGCTCGTCAAAGAGCATGATCTTCGGTTCGAGCATCAGCGCCCTGGCGATGCACAGCCGCTGCTGCTGGCCCCCGGACAAAGACAAAGCGGTTTTTTTCAGCCGCGACTCGATCTCTTCGTAAAGGGCGGCCGTTTTTAATTTTTCGACCGCTTTCTGTTCAAATTCCTCGCCGGATCCATGATAGTTTTCTTTGATGGGCATGAGCATATTTTTCATGACGCTTGCAGGCAGCGGATTTGGCTGCTGGAATATCATTCCGATGCTTTTTCTCAGTTTTCTGATTTGCTTTTGCGACTGAAGCTCATATATGTCTTCGCCGCCTATTTCTATGGAACCCGTGAGCCTGAATGAGGGCACAAAATCGTTCATCCGGTTTATCGACCTGAGAAGCGTGGTCTTGCCGCAGCCGGACGGGCCGATGAAGGAATATATGCTGTTTTGCGAAATCTCGATGCCGGCGTTTTTCAAAGCCATATTTTTTCCGTAGAAGCACGAAACATCCTTGATTTTTATCGCTGATTCATCCATTCTTTTTTTTGCCCGCCTTCCCGATGGCCGATGCCGCGATATTTAAAATAACAATTATCATAATCAGCGCGAGCGAAGCTCCGAAAGCCACGTCGTATTGATTTCCTTCGCCTGCGGGCGAAGTATAGTAAATATAGCTTGTCAGGGTGCTGCCGCTGTTTTGCAACGTTGACAGCCAGTTTTCGGGCGCGAACCAAGGCTGGTTCCCCGTCATGCGTATGGAGCCCCCGAGCGTAAGCCAAACGATCGCCGTGTCGCCGATAATGCGGCCCATGCCCAGTATGACCCCGGTCACAAGCCCGTCAATCGCCGAGCGCAGGACGACTTTATATATGGTTCTCCATTTTGTCGCCCCGAGCGCGAGCGCGGCGTCGATGTACGAAACCGGGACGGATTTCAGCGCTTCCTCCATGCTTTTTATCACGAACGGCAAAACCATGATCGCCATGGTTATCCCGCAGACCAAAAAACTCCGGCCATAGGAACGCACGCTCCCCTCGGTTATTTTGGATGGATCCACGACGTATTCCCCTGTCTCTCCGGGGTATATCGCATCGCCGGGCGCTATGCCGAGCGCCTGTTCGACGATTTCGTTTGTGCATGAATGAAATCTCAAAGCTTCCGCAGCCGATTCGCCGAGTTTTATCGTCAGCTTGCCATTGTCGGCATCGACAAAAATTTCTTCTTTTGGAATTTTATTTTCCGCAAGGGCGGAATTGAAGGCCTCGCTGATTGTCTCTGCATATTGCCGCGCACCCATCCGCGCGTCCAAATTGTTTTCGAAGGCGACGCGAATCATATCCCATTGCCCGGCTTCGCCGGAATCGACGCTTGTGTTGCCCTGCGGGAGCCCGGCGCTGTTTTCCGCAAATTCTTCGATTTCATCAGGATCAGCCTCGATCCACTCTCCGTATTCGTTCCAGTATCCCGCCCCTTCCGGGCCGCCATCGGGCTCTTCTTGCGCGAAATCCCCGTCTTCCCCAAGCGGGCCTTGATCTGCGGCTTTTTTTTTGTATGTGTAGGAAAGCTCCGTCCCGCTGAGACTGTTTATCCTCGTATCGACCGTGGCGCTCAAAAACCCCATCTGCGGCATGGTAAAAATAACTAAGGCGAACAGGGCTATGACGATTGTGGGTATGCCCGCCAAAATATCGACCGCGCTTTTTACGAGAGTTTTAAAAATGCCTTTTTTGGTATAGAAGCATAGATATATCGCAGTGGCCAAGGCAAACGGAAAAGCTATCGCGATCCCGGTTATCGTCAGGATAAAGGTGCCGATCATCGGAGTCAGTATTCCCCCCGAATCCGTGTTGATCGCCGACGGGTTTGGCTCAGTTGTCAAAAATTCCAGGGACCAAACGCCCCATCCGTATCCAAAAACCACAATCAATATGAAGGCAAAGACGCACGTTATCATCGCCATGGAAATATATGAGTATATTTTCCCGGAAATATCGAATGCTGTGTGGTCTTTTTCTTTTATTGTGTGCTTGCCAGCATCATTCATCGTGCCCCGCCTTCTTTCTCATTCTTTTTTCTATGAGTTTCGCGCCCACGCTCAATACCGCCCCAAAAACCAAAAGTATCGCCCCGCAGGCAAACAAAGCCGCTTCCACGGCACTCGAGCCCATAGCTTCGGATTTGTTGACGATCGCTGAAGCGAGCGGCAGCGTGGGCGCCAAAAGATTCACGAACCCGAAAGAAGCTTTCGGTATGAACCCGACGCCGCCGCACACCATCGAAACCGCGATCGCCTCGCCGATTCCCCGTCCCGCGCCGAGTATGATCCCCGCCGTGATCCCCGAACGCGCGCCGGGCAGTATTATTTTGAATATCACCCTGAACTTGCTCATCCCGAAAGCGTAGCCTGTCTCTTTGTGCGCGTGGGGGACCGAGCGGATGGCGTCCACGCTCAGCGACACGACCATCGGCACGATCATAAAAGTCAAAACAATTATCGCAGCCAGCAAATTTCGTCCGCTCATCTGGAAATAGTCGAGATATTCAAGCTTGCCGCGGTCGGTCACAAACAATTTTTCTATAAGCGGAACGATGCTTATTATCCCTATCAGCCCGAACACGACCGAGGGAACCGAAGCCAAAAGCCGCACCACCATGATCAAAAACCCGGAAACGCGCTTTGAGGCGTACTCGCATATGACGATGGCCGCCCCGACTCCCAAAAGCGAGGCGAATACCAAAGCTGACAGGGTGGCAAAAAAAGTCCCCGAAATCAATCCGAGCAAACCGAACGAAAGCATCGGCTCGGCTTCGGAAGAATAAAACGCCTGCTGTATCTGCCCGTCAAATCCCCCGCTGGTAAAAAGGGAAATGCCGCTTTCTTTTATTACGGGATAAGCCTTGTAAAACACAAAGAAAAATATGAACGCGATGACCGCTATGCTTATCGCCGACAAAAAATATATGGCGATTTTCGGAAGGCTTCCCGAAATTTTTTTCGTTTTCATAAAAAACACCCGTATATGCGGCTAAAAGGCGTGGCGCACAAGCCACGCCTTTTAGCCGGCACATAATCAATCTATCTGAGTTTCACATATCCTTCTTTTTCGACGATGTTGTTCTGGCAGTCCGCGCTTTTGAGATAGTCGATGAACATCGCGCTAAGTCCCGTGGCTTTGCCTTTCGTGCAGCAGAAAAGCTGCCTGCCCATCCCGTATGTATTGTTGATGACTGTGGCGGCGCTCGCCTGTTTGCCGTCGAGGGAAACCGCTTTTACCGTGCCGTCGACAAATCCGATGGAATCAAAGCCGATCGCGTTTTTGTCTTTTGCCACCGCCTGCTTGATGAGCGCCGAGGAGGAATGCGGGGTCGCAGTCGAAACGATCGATTGTTTGCTCAAAATCATCTCCTCGAGGGTCGCCCTCGTCCCCGAACCCGTTTCGCGCGTCATAACCATGATCGGGGCGTCGTTTCCGCCGACTTCCTTCCAGTTTTTGATTTCGCCGAGGAATATTTTGGCCGCTTGGTCTTTTGTGAGATTTTTCACGGGATTTTCGGGGTGGACTATTATGGCGATTCCGTCATTTGCCACCGCGTAAACGTTAAGGGTCCTCATCTCGTCGGAAGTGAGTTCCCTTGAACTCATGCCGATATTCACGGTCCCAGCCTTCGCGTCGTTTATGCCCGTGCCCGAGCCGCCGCCGTCGATCGTTATCGACAAATTCCCGTTCATTTTCATCAGTTTGTCCGCCGCCGCCTGGGCGATCGGCTGCAAGGTGGTCGATCCGTTCACTTTCAGCGTGCCGGTCATCGTGGTGAAATAATCCACCGTCGCGGTGTTTGTAGATGCCGTATATCCGACTTTCGCCCCGATCGCCTCCGCGAAAGCCCTGATGGGGACCATCGTCGAACCGTTCACCAGCTTGGGCGCCTGCAGCAGGGTCTTGCTCGCGCCGTTCACCGTGTACGCCGTGGAGCCGATTGTAAACACCACCGTATAGGCCGCCGTGGAAATCGTGGCCTGCTGTTTTCCCGCATTCCATGAAACGTCCGCTCCGAGCGCTTCGGATATTATGCGAAGGGGAACCAATGTCGTGCCGTTTTCCACGACCGGGGCGACTGCGGGATTTTGCTTCACCCCGTCTATGACCAGCGAAATATCATTTGCCGCCGAAACCGTAATCGCGGGCATCGCCATCAAAAACATGGCCGCCGCAATCGCCATCGTAAAAATTCTTTTTTTCATTTGAAACAATCTCCTTTTATCATGTTTTTATATTGTTTTTGTTTTGATTTTTTATGATCTACGGGATAAGGTCTATGACAATCTGCGGGACGTAAAACTTTCCGCTCTGGTTCACGACGACGCTGTCAAAAGATATCTTGTCGCCGTCAAGCAGCACATAATTCTTGTTTTCGTTTATGACGAGAATCATTCCGCTTTTTGTCACCGTCATCCTGCCTCCCGACTGAATGTCCAGATCGATTTCGACGTTCGCACCTTTTGCCTTGAATGCGGGCTCCGCGTCGTTATACAGCGATTTTGTCATTTCGGCCAAATCTATTCCCCATACTCCCGCGCATATTTTGGCTATGTCGGTATTTTCAACGACTCCGGTTATGCGCGCGTCGCCGGGCAGATATGTGTAAAGATTCACGTCCTCGCCGGTATGCCCCCCCGTGGTCCAGCCGATGGAGGCGCGCTTTGAGATCATCGGCCCCACCGTGTAATTCATGCTCGAATCGGGGGTTTGCATTATCGCGTCGATCTCTTCTTCGCTCAAATCGTCTATGCCGTAATATTTTTTCATCGCTTCGGCTATGACCAAGCGCTCCGCTTTGAATTTTGCCGTTATCTCCTGGATTTCCTCTTTTGACAATTTTTCGGCGTCGTCGTCTTCATTTTCGCCGTCAGCTTCTTTGTCTTCAAGCTCTTTTGCCGCTTTCATGGCGGCGAAAACGTCCGCGCGCTCCGGGCCGAACTTGAACGCCATGCCTTCGCCTGTCAGCGTCGCCTTTTTGAGCGGGGCCACGAATTTTTCTATCGGGTCTTTGGAATAGCTCGCGTCGGTTGAGCTGTCCCCTATCGTGATGCCGCCGTTTCCGTGGTCGGTCATCACAAGGAGCATGGTGTCCTGACGCTGCTTCGCGAAATCAAGGGCGACTTTGACCGCGTCGTCAAAAGCGAGGATATCCGAGATAAGGCCTATCGGATCGTTTGCGTGGGCGGCCCAGTCGATTTTTGAGCCTTCCACCATCAAGAAGAACCCTTCTTCGTTTTTCGACAGCAGTTCCAGCGCTTTTTTTGTCATATCGGCCAGAGAGGGCTGCTGGGGAGCGGTTTCTTTTATGTCCATGTCATAGGCCATGGCGGCGTCCGGATTTTCGGGATACTCGAACATCCCCCAGATTTTGCCCCCGGTCACTTCATTCATCTCGTCCTTTGTGGTCACATAACTATAATCCATCATCTTTATCTCGTTTATGATATTCTCAAAATCCTTGCGGTACGGGGAAGCGAGATATTTCGCGCCGCCGCCAAGCATGACGTCGATTCCGTTATATGCCTGCTGCTCGCCGATTATATCGTATTTGCTGCGGTCGTTGTAATGCGAAGTCCATGCGGCCGGGGTGGCGTGCTGGACTTGGCACGTCACGACGATGCCCGTCGATTTCCCTATGAGTTTGGCCGCTTCCAAGACAGTTGCGACAGGCGTGGATTCGGGCGTCACCCCGAGATACTTGTCGTTGGTCTTTATGCCGCTTGCGTAAGCTGTCGCGGCGGGAGCCGAGTCGGTGATCGCCCCGGTTGTTTTGCCGTCGGACCAGTATGTGCGCACAAGCCCGCTTGCGAGCTCGTCCATCGCGAGAGCGACATTCGCGTCGATATTTCCGGTTTTTGCGTCGTATGCCTTGTACCACCTCGAAAGTGTCACTCCGTTGATGCTCATCCCGTCGGGCACCATGACTATGATATTTTTTATCTGTCCGTTCGGAAGTTTTGCCTCGTCGGAACCGATTGCGAATATGGTCGTCGCGGACATAAGCGTCAACAAGAGCGCGAAAATCAGCGCCGAGATTCTTGTTTTGAACTTTTTTTGCATATTTGCCTCCCAAAATATTTTTTTGTGTCCTCTTTGTGTATATGGTATCATTCGCAGTTGTAAAGATGCTATCATTTTTTTGTAAAATTTGCGTAATATTTGAATGCAAATCCCTTGACATAAAAAAATACTTGTGCTATCATGGTAACCAAAGCAAAAACAAGGAGGTGCGAAGCGCATGAATTCAAGGGAGCGCGTGCTCGGCGCGATGGAGCGCAAAAAAATAGACCGGGTGCCCATATGGGAGAGCATATGGGGGACCACGATCGAAAACTGGCAAAAAGAGGGGCTTCCCAAGGACACCGACATAACGAAACGTTTCAGCTTGGACGGGATGAACGGCACCTATGTGGACTGGTCGTTTCAGTACCCCACCAAATTGGTCGAGGAGACCGAGGAATATGTGATTTCCGTGAGCGCGGACAATGTAAAATCCAAAACCATGAAAAAATCCGCCTCGACGCTCGAACTGTCGGAATATTCCATTGTGACCAGGGATGACTGGGAGCAAAACAAGCCCAGACTCGCCTTCAACGAGCGGCGGGTGGACATAGCCGGGGCCAAAACCAACCAGGCAAACACAAAGGATTCGCTGGTGCAGGTATTCATGGAGCCCTGCCTCGGCTTCGAGAAGTACAAATACTGCATGGGCACCGAAATGCTGCTGGTTGCCATAGCGGAGGATCCGGAATGGATAAAAGACATGGTGGAGGCCACCGAGAGGCTCGCTTTCGACGCGCTGGACTATTGCCTCGGCGCGGGGCTCGAGTACGACATCGGCTATATCACCGAGGACATGGGCTATTCCAACGGGCCGTTCTTTTCGCCCGCCTTTTACAGGGAAATCATCTTTCCCAGCCACAAGCGCTACTGCGACTACCTGCATTCCAAAGCAATGAAGGCGATGCTGCACACATGCGGGGACAACCGAAAGCTGCTGCCGCAGTTCGTCGAGGCCGGGTTCGACATATTGAACCCGCTGGAAGTGAAAGCGGGGATGGACATATTTGCGATAAAGAAGGATTACGGCGATGTCCTCACATTGTGGGGCGGCATCGACGTGAAAACCATAAGCGGCGGCGACCTCGGCAGGCTGCACGATGAGATAAAGGCCAAGGTGAGCTTCGCGAAGCGGGGCGGGGGATATATCTTCGGCTCCGACCACTCGATACCCGACAACGTGCCGCTGGAGGCATACGAAAAGATGGTGGAGTGGGGGCTTGAGTACGGCAGCTACCAATAAATCTATATCACTTTGAAATTTTGCCATTTGTTGCCAAACAGCCGCCGCACAAAAAACAGGGCGCGGACTATCCAGTCGAGAATCATCGCAAGCCATATGCCCAAAACCCCCAAGCCGAAATAGGCGAATATGTAGCTGAAAGCGATCCTGCAGACGCACATCGTCGAAATGGAAACTATCAGGGGGAATCTCACATCGCCTGAAGCCCTGAAAATATTGGGGAGCGTAAAAGCCAAAGGCCAAAATAACGCGGCGAATATCCCGTGGGCGACGACGAGCGTCAGGGCGATGTCGAATGTTTCGGGCGACAGCCGATACAGGCCCAGTATCGATTTACCAAAGAGCAATATGGACGCATTGGAAAAAGTCATGAATGTAAACACGAGTTTCATGAAAAATTTTATGTAATGGTTCGCCTGGTCGTATTTGTTTGCCCCCGCGCATTGCGCCACCACCGAAGTGAGCGCAAGACCCAGCGCGGAGCCCGGTATGACCGCTACGCCCGCGATGCTTCCCGCCACGGCGTTTGCGGCGATTGCGGCCGTCCCCATCGTCACCGTGAGCCTTGTCAGTATGATCTTGCCGAATTGAAAAAAGCTGGTTTCCAACCCTCCGGGCACGCCGATTTTCAATATGCGTTTTGTCATTTGCATATCTGTGCCTTTTAGCCCGTACGACCTGACGTGTATGTCAAGAAACGGGTTTCGCAGCGTTTTCATCATGCACAGCGCCGCAACCATCCGCGCAATCAAAGTCGCGAGCCCCGCCCCGAATGCCCCGAGGCGAAAAACATAGATAAAAACGGCATTTCCCGTCAGATTGAGTATGTTCATCACGATTGCGTTCATCATGGCCAGCCTCGAATTGCCCATGTTGCGAAACAACGCGGCAGAGGAACTGAACAACGCGATGAAAGGAAAAGAGGCCGCCGTCGCGTAAAAATATCCCTGGGCGCTGTCCATAACCGCCGGTTCTATGCTGCCAAACAGCAGCGAAAGCACGGGTTTGTTCAAAGCGAGGCACAAAGCCGAGATCACCAGCGCAAACAGCGTGGTGGAAGTCACCAATTGTTTTGCCGCCTGCTTGGCGTTTTCGCGCTCGCCCTTTCCGAGGTATTGCCCCGCGACCACGGCTCCGCCCGCGGCGAATGAGGCGAACAGCCCGATGAGCAGTATGTTGATCGATTCCACCACGGACACGCCCGAAACCGCGCTTTCCCCCGCGCTTGCCACCATCATCGTGTCTATCAATCCGACGGTCAGGGCGAGCATCTGGTCGATTATCAGCGGTATTATCAGCCTGAGCAGATACCTTTTGTCAAACATCAATTCGCTTTTTTCTATTTTGTCTCCGCTTGAATTATTCACAAATAATTTTGTCCTTATCAGCGACAAACAACACCGCATAAATAACATGCGCCATGCGGCACGTCAACGCTTTTTTTGTTTTGTTTCTGCGAATTTGGCAAAAAACAACCGTTTCCGGTTGTTTTTTAGATGGCGGGCAAAAGTTCACAAATTTTCAATGAAAAAGTTTATCCCGTCGTCCGATTTGTCAAATTCGTGAGATCCGTCGAAAATTTTTATCTTCAGCGAATCGGCGCAGTTTTCGGCTTCTGCGTATTTTTTCAGCCTTTCTATTTCTTCCGCGGCAAAATCCGGGTCAAACAACTCGTCGTTTTTCCCTATTTCTATGTACAGTTTCCTCGGGAGCGCCAAACAGCCCACTTCGGCGTCGAAAAAAGAATTGGCTTGGTTGAAATATGTCCAGTCCGCGTTGTTGTATTTGAGGCGATCGTTAAACCAGCATGAGGAGAGCGTCACTTTTATCCTCGTGTCGGCAGCCGCCGCATAAAGCGCGTACATTCCGCCGTAGGAAAGCCCCGCCATTCCGACCCGGTTTTCGTCGATTCCGTCAAGGGCCGAAAAATAGTCTATGGAGCGCATGATGCAGTAAATTTCCAAAGCCGTTATGCTGCCCCCGTGTTGCTTGAGTTTTTTGTCGATTTCCGCCCTGTCGTAATTTTCGCCCTTGTAAAAATCAGAAGCCCACAAAAGAAGCTGCGGCGCAAAAATTTTCATGCCTTTTCGCATGATCCTTCTGACCATGTGGTTGTAGTTGGCCGAATCCTGCACAAGGCTGCCGACAATTTCGGGGCTGCCGCCTCCCCCATGCTGCGCGATCACGAACGAATCCTTGCCGGAATCCGATTTTTCCTTAGGCTCGTACAATATGCCGTAAAACCAAAAATCCGGCATGACTTCGAGCTGATAGCGCGTCATGACCATGTTTTCGTCATCTCCGAGGTATTCTTTTTTTGCGGCTATTTCGGTTTTGTCATAGCATTTGGAATTGTTCCCGCATTTGCCGCAGGTCAAAGGATAGCCGAGCATCGCGACATATCTGTCCCGCAGCGCCTCCTTGTTTTGTCCTTTTGCTTCGCGGCTGCTTTTTGAGCCTTGATTCAAATTGTCGAGCAATTTGCCTATGCTGCGCACATATTCGTCCCTTTGCCTCAGATTTTCAAATTCAAACATGCGGCGTCGCCCCCTTCTTGTTATTTATCACTTAGATTATACCGCAATTATTGTAATTTGTCAATGGTTTTTCGCAATAAAATATTGACATTGCCGCTATCTTGGCGTATAATGTAAATATTAATGATGAAGGGAGCGGTTGGTATCATGAAAAAAATTATTTCCGCGTTGTTTTTGCTTCTTGCGGCTTGCTGGTTCGTTTCTTGCTCGAAAGACGATTCGGGGCCGGGCAGCGGGGTGTTTCCCGAAAATTCCGAAGCGGCGGCCGAGACCGCGACAAAAGAGGAATTTGACATATATGAAATCCTGCCTGCGGCGGATTTCGGCGAAAATGTTTTCAACGCATATGTCCCGCCCAATTTTTATTCGCCCGTGGACATCGGCTTCACCGCCGAGGAGCAAATCGGCGAAAAGTTCAACGACGAAGTTTATCTCCGTAACAGGAGGCTCGAAGACCGCTACAATTTCAAGTTTGGCATAATATACGGTTCCGACCCGTGGTCTTCATATGCCGATTTGACCAAGATAATGAAAGGGGGCGACAATTCATACGACGTGTTTTTCACCCATATCTGGAGCAATGTGGCCACTTTCGCTTCCGAGGGCATGGTCAAGGACTGGCAGGAAGTCCCATATGCCGATTTGGGGCGGCCTTGGTGGAACCAATCGTCCATAAACGCGATGAAAATAGCGAACAAGGTGTTTTATGCCGCAGGCTCGTTTCAGGTCCAGGATGTCGTCGTATTGATAGCCAACAAGGCGATGGTGGCCGATTTCGCGCTCGAATCGCCGTACAAACTCGTCACCGAGGGCAGGTGGACGCTCGACACGGTGGGCGAAATGGCGAAGGCTGTGACCCTTGACCTCGACAACAACGGAAAATTTGACGAAAGCGACAGGTACGGGATAGAATTCGGCGGCAGCTGGCAGCTCAGCACTTTTGTCTACGCCTGCGGCGGGCAGATAACCGAAATCGACGGCGGCGGCGTTCCTTCGCTTGTTTTGAAAAACGAAAAGATGGTTTCGATTTTCGACAGGCTCTCGAGTTTCGTGCATGACGGCAACAAAATCTACCTGTTCAACGGCAACACCGAAGAGACCTGGAACCGCCCGCACATAGGCGTACAGTCCGGGCGGGTGCTTCTGACCGAATACGATTTGCTTGACTGCGGCGAGCTCCGCCAGATAGACGCCGAATACATGATACTCCCCCTGCCGAAATACGACGAGGCGCAACCCGGCTACCGCTCGATATCGATGACGGGCACCCTCTGCATCCCGAGATACATAGAAAACGAACGCGCCGACATGGTCGGGATAATAATGGAGGCGATGGCAGCTGACGGGTATAAAAACATAATCCCGCTCTATTACAACGTCGTTCTGAAATCCAAATACGCGCAGGACGAGGAATCCATAGAAATGATCGACATCATCCTAAACAGCGTCGTCTACGACCTCGGATTCTGCTACAACGACATAGGGCTTCCCGGATACGATTTCAACGCTTGGATCCGGGACAAGAAAAATTATGTCAGCACGATAGAAAAAAGCGAAGACAAAATGAAAGCCGCGCTCGAAAAAGTGTACAACAAAATAATCGAGCAATACGGCTGATTGAATTTTGGAGAAAGAAGGGTCAAAATATGGATTTCAAACCGATTGTAAAAAAAATATACCCTGGCATTTATGAGTTCGAGTTCGGGGAGCGCGAAAAGTTCGAGCCAAGCCAATATGCGCTCGAACCGCCCAAGGCCGAAATATTGGACTCATTGCCCGACTGCGGCCTGCCTTTCGAAATTTCCGCCATCGCCGCAAAAATCACCAATAGGGGCGCGCTGCTGTGCCTGCCGTATTCAGGCGCAGAGGAAATCTACGGGTTCGGGCTCCAAAGCGGGAAGGTAAACCAAGCGGGGCAAAAACGCCTGCTGAAAACGAATGCCGACGCGCAGGGAAATATAGGAAATTCCCATTCGGCCGTCCCGTTCTACGTTTCGACCAAAGGTTACGGCATTGTTTTGGACACCATGCGCTATTCGTGTTTTTGCTGCGCGAGCTCCAAGCCGCGCAAATCGCCAAATGGCGCAATCACCGCCGAAATAGCCGGAGTGAGCGGAATGCACGGATATTTGTTTGCGGGGGATGGCAAATCCGGGCTCGACCCCGTAGCTGATGTATGCCGCAGATACGTTTTGTTTTCCGGGGGAGGGGCTATGCCGCCGTTTTGGGGGCTCGGCGTTTGGTACAGGGCCTATGGGAAATTCGACGAAAACGAATTGCTGGACATGGCCAAACTGCTGAGGGACGAAGAAATGCCGGTGAGCGTTTTCGGGCTCGAACCGGGTTGGCACAGCCACGCTTATCCATGCACGTACAAATTCGACAAAGAGCACTACAAAGACTACAAAAACACTTTGAAAAAATTGCGGGAAATGAACTACAAATTGAACCTTTGGGAACACGTCTTCGTCCACCCGGAGAGCGACATATACGGGCCCCTTGAGCCGTATGCCGCCGATTATGAAGTGTGGGGCGGAATTGTACCCGATTTGTCGATTGAAAAAGCGAGGGGGATTTTCGGTGGCTATCACGGCGAACATTTGCTGTGCGAAGGGGTTTCCGGATTCAAATGCGACGAATGCGACGGCTCGGATTTTACGGGCGGCTGGTCATACCCCGACCACGCAGAATTCCCCTCGGGAATGGACGGCGAGCAGATGCACTCCGAGCTACCCATGTTCTACCAAAAAACGTTCTACGAATTGTACAAAAACGAAAACAGGCGGACTTGGGGGGAAGTTCGGGCGCAGTACAGCTACGCCGCCCCATACCCTTTCATTCTTTACAGCGACTGGTACGACCACAAAGACTACATAAGCATGGTCATGAACATGGGGTTTTCGGGGATTTTGTATTCCCCCGAAATACGCACGGCAAAAAGCAAAGAAGATCTGTACAGGCGCATGCTCACAGGCGTGTTTTCGCCGAAGCTCGAGATGAACATATGGTTTATGCCAAATCCCATGTGGAAAAATTACGACAGCGAAAAAAACCGCAAAAACGAAATCCTCCCCGAAAGCGATGAACTCAGGGATGCCTGCCGGGAGTTCATGAAAATGAGGACGGCCCTGGCGCCGTATTTGTACACCGCTTTTTACAGATACCACGCGCAAGGGATCGCCCCGGTGCGGGCGCTGCAGATGGATTACCCCGAATGCCGCAGCATGGAAAGCCAAGGGTATGCCAATGGGATAAGTTTCGGGGGCGACATCATCGCCTATCCGCTGACGGCAAATCAATCCGAAGCGAAACTGTTTTTGCCTGAGGGCGAATGGCATTGCTGGTTTACGGGCGAAAAGTTCGCGGGCGGGAGGGAACACACATTGACCTGCAAAACAGATCAAATTCCCGTATTTGTGCGGGAAGGCGCGATTTTGCCCATTCTGGAAAACACGGATGCCATTTTCAAAGGCGGCAAATTGAAAATACGGCCGTGGGTTTACGGCGAGACGGCAAAGGGCACGTTGTACATCGACGATTTTGAGAGCTTTGATTTCGAAAAAGGGGCATATACCATATATAATTTCAAATTTGAAAACGGAAAACTTGCAATTGAAACAACCAAAACAAACGAAACAAAAAACGAGGAGGAAAAGGTATGGATTTTAACGGAATTCCAAAAAGCAAAGTGATAAAAGCCCTGACATGGCAAAGCGAAAGGCTGCCATACCCCGAATCGGAGATCAAGGGCGACACATACCCAATGACATGGGCTGCCGACGGGGAGATATACGCTTCATCGGGCGACCCCTGCTGGGGCGAGTCGCAATCCGGTTTGGACGTGGAAAAATTTTCGGGCGGGCCCGGGGATTACAAAATCACGAAATACAACCACATGAACGACTATTTAGGCTGGGGCGGCAACGGGCCGAAACCATCCGGAATGATATCCGTTGACGGCATGATCTATCTCGCTTTCCAGAACCTGTTGGGCGGGCAGAAAGCCCCGCACAGCGCAAAATCGCAGCCCGGATGCGATGCGCACATACTGTGCTGCAATCCGCGCTGGAACCAATGGTTCCCGGCATTCAAGACTATAGGCGGCCCCATGTTTCCGGGGTCGCGCTTCGGCGGGCCCGCATTTGTGAATTTCGGCAAAGACAACGAAAACGCCCGCGACAATTACGTTTATGCGATATCGGGCGACCAATGGGACAACGGCAGCAACGTGCGGCTCGGCAGGGTGCCCAAAGAGCACATCATGGAAATCAACTACTGGGAATATGTGTGCGCTTTCGATAAAGACGGCGTTCCCGCATGGCACAATAGCCTCGACGAATCGATTCCCGTTTTGAGCATCCACCGCTTTGTCGGCTTGCCCGAAATGGCGTATCTGGCGGGCATCAAACGCTATCTTTTCCTGACATGGCGCCTCCATGCCGATTTCAATCCCGACGAGGGCACGGATTTGCTGGTTTTGGAATCTCCGGAGCCCTGGGGCCCCTTTTCGCTCGTTCACTTCGAGGAGTATTGGGAGGGCAAGGAATTCAACCCTTATTGCCCGAGGCTGCCGTTGAAATGGATGGAAGACAGCGTGACCGGATATATCCAGTTTTCCGGCAGCTGGGGCCCGTATGCGCAGGAAAGAAACTACTACCGCTCGAACCTGCGCAAATTCCGCTTGGAAATGCACGCGGACTAATTTTTTTTGAAACCCCTTGACAAAACGAGAAATGTGTGATATAATGTCCTGAGAAAATCGATTTACGGGAGATGCGGGCGATGTCGGCGATTATCAAAAACAACACCTTTCATATGTTCGGCTTTAGCTTTGGCTTTTTTGCTTTTGACAAAAATGCCTTCTTGCTTTGCGCGAAATAAAGGGTGAAATTAATCAAAAAATAATTTGCCCCCTTTGCGGCAAGAAGGCTGCAAAGGGGGTTTTTATTTCAAGAAGAAAACAAACCACAATATAAACACGAAAGGGTCAAATCAACTATGGAAAATTATTGGAACAAACCGGCAGAGACTATGCCCCGCGGGCAAATACGCGAAATCCAGCTTAAAAAACTGCGGGCCGCCGTCGAAAACGTTTACTCGAACGTTCCGCATTACCGCGAAAAGATGCAAAAGAAGGGGCTAATTCCGGGCGACATAAAAACGCTCGAAGACCTTTCCGCTTTGCCCGTCACCACAAAACAAGAATTGCGCGACAATTACCCGTTCGGGCTTTTCGCCGTTCCGATGGAGGAAATAGTGCGCATACACGCCTCGTCGGGGACCACGGGAAAACAGACGGTGGTGGGATATACGCGCCGGGACATCGACGTTTGGGCCGAATGCATGGCGCGTTGCCTGGTCATGGCGGGAGCGGACAAAAGCTCCCGCGTGCAGGTCGGTTACGGCTACGGCTTGTTCACCGGGGGTTTGGGGGCGCACTACGGCGCGGAAAAATTGGGCGCGGTCACGATTCCGGCTTCCTCCGGAAACACGCACCGCCAAATCACGATGCTTAAAGACTTCGGGGTCACCCACCTTTGCTGCACCCCTTCATATTCGCTGTACATCGCCGAAAGCATGCTCGAAATGGGATTCGGCAAAAACGACTTGAAGCTGAAAGCCGGCATTTTCGGCGCGGAACCCTGGAGCGCCGCCATGAGATCCGAAATAGAAAGCCGGCTCGGGATCCGCGCCCATGACATATATGGCATAAGCGAAATCATGGGCCCCGCCGTCTCGCAGGACTGCCGGGCCCAAAACGGGCTCCACATATGGGAAGACTGCTTCATCCCGGAAATAACGGATCCCGATACGGATATGCCCGTCAAAGAGGGCGAAATGGGGGACCTCGTCATCACCACGATCAACAAGGAAGGTTTCCCGCTCATACGCTACAAAACCAAGGATATATGCTCGCTTGACTACGGGCAATGCGCATGCGGGCGCACCCACGTCCGAATGTCCAAGCCGGCGGGGCGCACCGACGACATGCTGATAATCCGGGGGGTGAACGTATTCCCCTCGCAAATCGAAAGCGTGCTGCTTTGCATGGGGGAAGTTCAGCCCCACTACCAAATCATCGTGGACCGCATAAACAACCTCGACACAATGACGGTCGAAGTGGAAATTTCCGAAACGATGTTTTACGACAATGTGAAAGGAATAGAAACCGCCGAGCGCAATTTGAGTAAGCAGATAGACAGCGCTCTCGGCATCAGCGCGAAAATACGCCTCGTCGAGCCGGGAAGCATCGCGCGCAGCGAAGGCAAGGCAAAGCGCATAATCGACAAAAGAAAATTGTGATGAATGTCACGCCGGTCAAAATCAAAAAAATAGTGAGGATATGCCATATGTTTAAACAAATAACGGTTTTCATAGAAAACAAGCCGGGGAGGCTCGCCCAGGTCACGGAATGCCTGTCCGAAGCAAATATAAATCTCCACGCGCTGTCAATCGCTGACACGAGCGATTTCGGCATTGTCAGGCTCGTAGTGTCCGACGCCGGCAGGGCGATGGAGATACTCAGGGCAAAAGGATTCATGACGCAGGCTACGGACGTGGTCGCCATAGCGACGGGGCACCGCCCCGGCAGCTTGCACAAAATACTGTGCGAACTGGAGGCTTTTGAAATATCCATCGAGTACATGTACGCATTCGCGAGCCGCCTCAAGGAATACGACGCGATTGTCATTTTGCGGTTCGACGACCAGGATGCGGCGATCAAAAAACTCAAAGGAAGCGGGATACGGATACTGGGAGGCGAGCTTTTGGAGCGCCTGAACGAAGATTCTTAGCCGAATATGATAATTTTACGGCAAAAAATAATCCGCGCCTTTTGCAAGGCGTGGGCTATTTTTTACGACATTATGGTCGGGTGATTTAAAATTCTTATAAAATTAACAAAATGTTCGGTTGTAATATGACGCCATGCTGTCATATTTGAAATGATATAATTTCCGAAGAGCAAAATATTTTTGCGAATGGTCAATTGTAGTTTGATTTTTAATATGCCATATGATATAATTGTTATTGAAAAATATTTGGAAGCGATCGAAAAATGTATTCGCATGAGAGACTTTTTGAAAGTGCATTTTCAAACGAAACAAATAAAATGGATTTTCGTAGTGACAAAACCGCGTTATTTAAGAAGCGACTCTTGCGTTGCGTGATTTCATGCCGTTAAAAATTGGCGCTACCGCTTCAAACCCCATTCAAATAATCGACTTTTTTAGCGGAGCGGGGGGAACATCGCTTGGATTTGCGGCATTAAATAAAATATTGCCTGTATTTAATTTTTTAGCAGGATGCGACATCAATCTAATATCGGCGAACACATACGGCAAAAATTTCGGAGCGTTGGCCATTTGCGAAAACATTCTAAAAATCGCCAATACAAGCGCAAGCATTCGCACATTTCTGGATGAAATAAATTTCGATTATTCCAAATCTGCGATTTTTATCGGTTGTGCACCATGCCAAGGTTTTTCGTCTCATGGAAAAAAGCGCTGGGACGAAGAGGAAGATGAACGAAATAATTTGGTTATAGCATTTTCTCGCATTGTAGCCGAAGTTAATCCCGATGTTTTTATAATGGAAAATGTCCCTGAATTTTTATCGAATCGATATTGGAAATATTTTGACAAAGCGCGCAATTCTTTTTATAAATCTGGATATATTATCAAACAAAATATTTACAACGCCGCTGAATTTGGCGTTCCGCAAGAACGATTTAGATCTATTGTCATTGGAATGAAAAAAAATTTTTTGCTTCCCGCAGGTTATTTGCAACCTGATGAATACAGAACAGTCCGCGATGCTATCGAGGGTTTAAAACCGCTAGAAGCGGGACAATGCGATCCTACCGATTTCTTGCATAAAGCGGTCGCACATAAGCGCAGCACTATTGAAGTTATAAAAAAAGTCCCTTGCAATGGGGGGAATTTGCCTGAAGGAGCAGGACCTGAATGCCTCACGAAAATCAATGGCTTTTACGATGTATATGGGCGGCTCAGTTGGGACAAACCTGCAATAACGATCACCCACTATGCCCGCAATCCTGCGAGCGGGCGTTACACCCATCCAGTTCAAGATAGAGGTTTAACCGCCAGAGAAGCAGCGAGATTGCAAAGTTTTCCCGATGGATTTCAATTTTGCGGAAAATCCGATGATATTTACCGACAAATTGGAGAAGCTGTCCCTCCTCTGTTTTCATGCGGAATCGCTGTCGACGTGCTTATAGAATATTTTTCGGCTGAACCAACCAAAGCCCAATTAGAAAATGAAAATGGGGTCGTTGATTTGCCCGTGAACAATTCGTATTCCAGCGTTATCGCAGGCATAAAAAACAAAAGGAGGCGATTATAATATGCGTTTCACTTGCGTTGACAGTTTTTCGGGTGCGGGAGGTTTGTCACTAGGGTTGGGCAATGCAGGATTTGATGTTTTGCTGAGTTTTGATGTTGATAAAAATTGCATAGAAACCATTAAAAGCAATAAAAAATATTTTAAACATCTTGTTATGCGCGAGGATATCATGAATATGATCGATGGGCGATTAATGGATATCATAGGCTTAAAACAAGGTGAATTGTTTTTGCTTGCAGGTGGACCGCCTTGCCAGGGTTTTTCTATACAACGCATCGGTGAAGATGCCGATAGCCGAAACGAATTAATATTTTTATATGGTAGGCTTGTCAACGAAATCCGCCCCATGTTTTTCGTTATGGAAAATGTATCGGGAATTGAAGGAAAACGTGGAAAAGCCATACTCGGGGAATTGATGGGAAAAATGACATCCATCGGATATTGCGTCCACAAGGAACTTCTCGATGCAAAAGATTACGGAGTGCCTCAACGCAGAAAAAGAATAGTTCTCGTTGGAGAACGCGAAGATATTGGAACCAATTATTCATTTCCGAAACCCACTGGCGAAAAAAAAACTGTACGCGAAACAATCGGATTTTTACCTGAACCGCCTGGTGATGGAACTCCGCACGTTGATTATCCATTACACAGACGGGATAAGTTATCTGAAATAAATTTGCGACGAATTTAGAAAGAATACGGCGAAACGATATCTTGCATAATTCATACACTTTATGTGGCATTGAAATATTGCCTGCTCCATATATGCTAGCAAATTATCGCATGGCGGCGCTTGATAAAGAAATAGGCGACAGAAATTCGAAAAATGAATTGTTGCTGGCAAATGCCCTGAGTGATTATGTGTTCGGCGGGGAACCTGCGAACATAAACACGATCGAAGGGTTTGAGCTCAACCGCATTAGGGAATTATCGTCGCGTCCAATTACGCTTGTTATCGGAAATCCGCCATCTTCTGATTCTTCTAAAATGAATATAGGTGCAGATTTTTCAAAAATACAAGCGTTAATGGAAGATTTCAGACCTCCTGCAAAAAATCGCCATGCAAGGCAAAATATTCAAAAACAGGTGAACAATCCGTATCTCCAATTTTTGCGTTGGGCTTGCGAAATGTTGGAACATTCTGAAAATCATTCTGTTTTGGCGTATATCGTCCCATCGACGTTCCTTGAAGCCGAATCGTATAAATATGCCCGAAAATATATAAAACTGAAAAATCCGCTTGGTTAGAGCAAGACGCAGAAATTTCCCTGCGGATGTTTTCATGCCATAGCCTTGATACGACCAATTATGCGTTGCGACCATCATTGGCTTTCGATGAAAATTTATATTCATCTTATTGGCCCGTTAGCGGCGAATTTGGCTCACATTCCATTTTTAAAAAATATTGTTCAGGCGTAAAACTCGCTCCATCGAGTATTTTTACGCATATGAAAACCCCGATGTTAAAACGGCGCAGCAAGGATATCATGCAACGCGGAACAAAAGCTTCTAACGAATGGCTTGGTTCGCAAGAAAAACCGCCGCAAGAAGCGGAAATACAATTATTTTCGAACGCACTCAACGAATTGCTCAACCAACAAATTGCTCGAATATGTGGAATTGGTAGGAGAAATTGACTCATTTATGCACGATGTCATCGAAGGTCATTTTCCGTTGATATTGCCGGACGGCGAAACGACACAAGGCACCGCACAAGAGCCATAAATTAACGCCCGTGTGCGGCGGTTTTAAATTTTAATTTATCTATAGCAAAAGAGCAATAGCGCGCTTATCTGTCGTCCAACGCGCCCACGATTTTGTCGAGCGCTTTTTGCGCGGAACTTTCTTTTTTCTCGTACATCGAGGTGAAATTCGTCTGGCCTTTTTTTGCCATGGTCATGATCTCGTTCACGAAATTGCCCACGTTGCCCGTATAGCCGATGTCGCAGACGCGGTTTGCGAGGATTATGTCAAGCATTTCGGACGAGTCGTCGTCGCGCATATATTTGCCCCTCAAAGCCTGCTCGTAATATGCCGGGGTCAAATACAAGGCCGATTGGTACGCCAGCTCTTCGAGGATGATCGCCGATTTTTCGGGATCGGCCAAATTCATCGGTATCGCCACGCAAGAAGCGGGGTTCGGCAATATCACGTGGGTGAAGTTTTCCTGATTTGCATCGTATTTGGGAAAAGGTATGACGCCGAAGTCCGTTTCCATCGCCCTGAGGCGTATCACGCACTGCATGACCTCGCCGTAAAACAGCGCGCGGTTGGTTTCGAATATTTCCTGGGCGACGAGATGGGTGTTTGGTATGCTCGGCCAGTCGCTGAAATTGAAAGTGTTGTGCTTGTCCTGGTACATGATTTCTATTATTTTGTCGAGCACATTCGGCGTCTTTTCCGTGTTCAGCGAGAGTTGCGGGATCCCGTTCGCGTCTTTTTCGCTGAATTTCACGTTTGCCCCGTAGAGCATTCCCGTGGTCGTGTTGTCCGAGGTGGCCATGCCGTACATATCTTCCCTGTCCCATATGCCGTCGCCGTTTAAGTCCCTCGACACGTTGGCGCACATCTCTATCATCTTGTCCATGGTCCATTTGTTTTCCTTGACGAGGGCGTAGATGTCCTCGAGCCCCTGCTCTCTGTGCAGAGTCTTGTTGAACATCAAAATCCATGTAGCGTCGTTTGCCATAATTCCGACGTCGCCTATCGCGTAAAACAATTTGCCTTTGAAGTTCGCATCTTCGATGAAGCGCTTGTTCCACCACGGCTTGGACAAGTCGATCGGGTCGGACTGCGCAAAATCGGCGGTGTAGCCCTGTTGGGCGCTGGACAGCCCTATTTCGATATTGGGCATGAACAAATCATAGTCGCCGCTGCCGGCTTGCACCGCAGCCTTGATTTTGGCCTGGATCTGCCCGAGATCGAAGGCCACATGGGTGATTGTTATGTTGTATTTGCCCTCGACGATCGTGTTGCGCATGAAGAGCGCATCGTTGATCTCTTCGCCAGTCTGGATTTCATCGGTGGGCACCACGTCGCGGTTGCTCCAGCTCCAGCCGACTGTAGCGTCGTAGCGGTCGAGTATCACGAAATCGACGCCGCCGTAGTCCATTTCCGGCAGGTTGGGGGGGTCGAGTTTTGCTTTTTGGGCATCGCCCGAGTCTGCGGGTTCATCGTCTTCGGCCGCAACATTCGAATCTTCCGAGGTGTTTTTCGCGTTGTCCGTTTTTGTTTCGCCCGATGAACCGCACGATACGCATATCGCGGCCGACAGCAGCGCCAGCAAAAGCAAAAAACACAAATTCTTTTTTGGTTTCATATAAAAAATTTCTCCCGTTTTGTTAAAATAATTTTGCGCACATTACATTATACCACCGATTTTTGAAATTGCAAAACAAATTCGGTAAATTAACAAAAAATTCACTTGTTCCTTTTGCCGAAAATTCCGAACAGCACGCCGCATATCCCGCCCACGATGTGCGTCAGCTGCGATACATTGTTTGATGACACCCCTATTATTTCCTGCGCGCCCGTCAGGGCTTCGCCGCCAATGTAAATGATCACCGCGAATATGAAAGTTACGGGGACCGTCCCGCTTTCCGAACTGGCAAATGAGCTCAGCAGTATCAGCATGAACGCTATCCCGCTCGCCCCGAGCAGCGCCGCGTGGGGTTGCGCCAGCACGGAAACTATCCCGGTGACAAGCGAAGTGGCAAGCATCATCAAAAGCAGCTGTTTGCTTCCGTAGCGTTCCTCTATCATCGGGCCGATCAGCAGAATCAAAATGAAATTCGACGACAGATGCGCCCAGTTCGCATGGCCCAGCGAATGCCCGAACAGCCGCAGATAGCCGAGCGGGTCAGTCCACGAGTTGCCATACACGCTAAAAAGCAATCTGGTCGATGCGTCCTTTGTGAGATAGCCGAGCCCCAGCGCCGCCAAGGACAATAGCGCGAACGTCAGTATCACGGGGGCGTTATAGGTTATGCGTTTCATAAGCAATTTCCCGCCTGCAATCCACAAATGTCAATACGGCTTGCATAAAATTTCATGAATCCGCGCGTCGAATATCTTGGCCGAATAGCCCGGAGTCATAACGCAAGCCGTGTCGCAGCCCCTGCCGGTCCCGCCGAGCGCGACCACCGGTCGCGGTTCTTTGACCGCTCCCGCATCCAGCGCCATCGCCCCGATTTCCACGCATACTTTTACGCCTTCGCTGATCATGCGCAGCGTGTGCGCCATGATTTCCACGGGGTATGCGCCGGTGAACCTGCCGCTCAGCGAACGTTCGGCGCCGCTCAGCGCATGGCCCGCCGTCACCAATTTCACGCCCGCATCCGCGAGCTTTTTGCGGTTTTCATCTGAAAGCGGATTTGCCCCCGCTTTCCACACGCTTGTTATCGCGACGATTTGCCCTTTATAGCCCGTTTGCGCCGCAAGCTCCAAGGCCGCAAGCGCCGTGGCGCCGGTGGATGAGGCAAGTATGATATCCGTTTCCAGTTCCTTCGCTTTTTCTATGGCGAGTCTCAATGCGGCCGCCGTGTTTTCCGGCGAAATCTTTTGAAATATAACCATTGATTTTACCCTTTCGAACATATAATATATTTTTATAGCGATTTTTTTGCGCGTCTAAAGTTTGAAAATCCTTTTCGCGTTGTATGCGCCGGTAAAAACATTTGCATCCCCTAAAATTGAAAACCGGGGATATTTGTAAACTTGTACGGGGAATTCATATTATCTATTTTACATAAATATCTGTCGATCAAAGCCAGCGACAGCGTCCTGAACCATGTGGGAAACATGGCGCCCGCATCGGCCGGACCGAAAAGTTCCCTATGCCCGTATTCAAATTCTTTGCCTTTATAGAATACGAACCCACCGTCCGGCGCCTGATTTGCCAGAACCCGACGTTTCGCGCGGAGCAGCGCGTCTGTCACCTCGCCGCGCCGGTACGGAATTAAAGCGGACATCCTCGCCAAAGGGTCGATTGAGTCGATATCCTCGCACGCGCTGGAATCAAACGGCGAATCCGGATTGTGGACGCCCCACCCGAACCCCCCGGAAGGGTTTTGCGTCAGCAATGCCGTGTCGATGGCCCGCTCCATATGCGGTACGGGATAATTGTCGTAGAAAAACAGCGGCCACCAGTGATAGGCCGCCTGCACCGCGTGCGAACGACGGATCGGATCTGAAACGTCAAGGGTTCCCCATATTCCGGATTCACGGTTGATGTGATGCGAAAAGAGCCATTCCAACAAGAAAATAACGGCTTCGCCCGCTTTGCGGTCGTTATGGAAATCGCGCGAATATTGCAGCAATGTGCCTATATTCATTATTTCATTGCCGGTCCAGGCCACCTTTTCGCCAAAATCAAGCTTTGAAAGCCAATTTTCAAACTTATCTTTGTCTTTATAGGGGGCGAGAAACAGCAAGGGTTTTTCGGCCGTATATCCGAGGCTTCCCAAAGCCGTCAATATATGGCAGCTCAAATGCGCGCGCCCGCACCAAAGAGGATCGTTTTTGTACCATCCTTGCCCATATATGGCAGGATCGCGGTAAAGTCCGTCGGAATCCTGATGGCCGTTGAAATAATCGGCCCATGCCCGCTTTTCGCCCTGATCCAGATTGTCAAGCGCTCCCAATAGCGAATATGTCATTGCGGCATAAGCGGAACTGTAGAGAGTGTTTTTTTTTGTAGCGGCAGAATAGCGAAATCTTCCGATTTCATCTTTTTCGCCTTGCCGGCAGCTGTCGACAAACGGGAGCACAGTATCTCTCAGATGCGAAAACAACTTCATGGTTTTCAATCCCCCAAATATTTTTTGCGAATAGCCTCAAACGCGAGTTTTTTATCGCGGCTGTATGTCACCGCGCCTTTCAGGTTCAACTCGTTCCAATAGCCGTTCGACGTTTTCGAAGGATCGCGGTAGTCTGCAAAACAAAAAGGAAACAACCCGATGATCTGCGGATATTCGTCAGCCAAGCCAAAAATTTCCTCGAGCAGTTCGCCGTGATAATTTTCAGACCACAAATCCCTGCCCGCCGCATAAAAACCGGGCACGGAGTCCGCGCCGAATTCGGTCAGAAACAACGCCAGACCTTTTTTGCCTTCATGGATTACCCTGTCTATCATTTCACGCATTGCGGAAAGGTCGATAGGCTCGCGTTCGATGATTTGCGTTTTGGCTGTGCCCTCCGGCGCAAGGCCTTTGCCGCCGAATACTTTGTCATACCAGCCCCAGTAAGAATTTATCCCCAGTACATCCACAATATCGGCAATCGGCCCTACAATACCGTATAATGCGGCATATGAGACAAGCCGGCCGGGGTCTTTTGCCCGCGCCGCCGAAGCAAGCGAAGCGAAGAATTCCTGCGCTTCCGGATTTTTCGTGTTGCATTCGTTTCCTATGCCGTATATCGCTGCGCATGGGTGATTTTTAGCCGAGTCTATCATTTCGCAAATCATCTGCTTCGCGAGACCGGACCATTCTTTGTCGGAGAACCGCGTGCCGGTTTCTCGGTCATCGGGGTGGTAGCAATAAACGGGCGGCTCAATCCACACCAAAATCCCTTCGCGGTCGCATATTTCATAAAAAATTTTATCCATCGGATAATGGCACCGCACCGCGTTCGCGCCCATTTCCTTGATTAGCGCAATATCGGTTTTTAGCTGTTCGGGCGTCATTGCAAGCCCGGAAACAGGCGAATCATATACATAGCAAACGCCATTGAATCTAAAAGGCCGCTGGTTCAATTTTATGGCCGCATTTTCTGCTGTAATTGTTTTGAATCCATATTGCGCGGAAAATGTATCCAAAACTTCGTCTTTGTCCGATAACGTGACGCTGACTTGATAAAGCGCGGGATTGTCGGGATGCCAGCTTTGGACATTTTGCAAATTGAGCAAAGCTTCAACTTCGCCGTCTTGCAAAACCGGAACTTTTGCGCTTTGGGAATTGCAGCATACAGCCATGGTCAATTTGCGGGAACAACCGCAATTTTTGACTGACGCCTTTACATTCAGTTCATAGCCGGTTTTTTCCGGGACAGCGGACAGGGCGACGTCGGAAAAACAAGGGCCGCCGGCAAATTCCAAACTCACATCCCTGTGTATGCCTCCGTAATTGAAATACCCAAGACAAGGCGGCCATTTGATCGCCGTTGCCCGATTGTCAACTTTTACGGCAATATGATTTGTGCCCTTATGTATATGTTTTGTCGCCTCTAAAGTGAATTCCGTATATCCGCCCTCGTGGCTTCCGGCATATTGCCCATTGACATAAACATCGCAGAGATAATTTACGCCTCCGAAACGCAGGCGCGCAAAAGTGATTTCATCGACGTCAACAAAAAATTCGCGGGCAAACCAGCATACCCCCTCAAAAATATCGTATCTCTCCCCGTATTTTTGCCACACTCCCGGAACGGTCGCTTTTTGCCAGTGCCGCCTGACGGTTTTTGGCTGCGAATATGGATGAACTTGGTAAATTTTTTTGTCTTCATGGTATTTCGGATCCAAATCGGCGATGAAATCCCATTGGCCGTTCAAATCTATATTTTTCATATATCGAGCCCTCCTAATTTTCGTTGAACAGCTGATTGTTTTTTTCGACGGCTGCGGTAATTTTGCCTTCGTGCTGTTCTATCCACGACATAAGATTGGCGTTTTGGTTGCGGCTGAATTTATAAAGCTGCTCATATGTTTCGGGCATATAGTAAATATCGGTAATGCTGTAAATACGGTTTTCGAATATGACGTCAAGCATTGCCTCGCTTTCGTCATCGCGCGAAATCTTCGTTTTCAGCAAGTCGTTGTAGTACGCTTTGACGACGGTATCCGTGCTTTCGTAGCACAACGCTTCAAGGATAACGCCCGTCCTGCCCAGATCCGATGCAGTGACGGGAACGAGCATTGCGGGCGGCGGATAGACATAGGTGTGATAACTGCCCTGGGTTTCATCGTATTTCGGGAGCGGAATGATGCCAAAATCGGTTTCCATTCCCCGCAAACCGACCGCCGAATGTATATTGCTGCTGTAAAACAAGGACTGGTTGTTCAAAAAAATCAATTCCGGGTTTATTTGCCCGTCAAGCCCGTCAAGCAGCATATCGCCGTCGTGCATAATCTGCATGAGTTTTTGGTACGCTTCGACATATTTCTCGCCCACCCTGAAAACGTGCATGCCGTCCGCGTCTTTGGTGATCATCTGTTGTCCCGCGCCCGCCACAAAAGCGTTGGCATATACCCATGAATAGGCCACGAAACCGTACTGGTCTTTGTCCGTGAAGGCACCGTCCCCGTCCAAATCCTTCGACGCGCCTTTTCCCATTTCGTGAAATTTATCAAATGTCCACTTGCCCGCAGCTATTATGTCATATGGCGATTCGATCCCCAAATCCTGCAGCAGCTGTTTATTGAAAAATACGCCTTGCGTTTTGCCGTAGTGCATCAGCGAAAAATCGCCGGCCACAAAATAATTTTGGTTCCCTATGGACAAGTCGTGCGCCATGTCCCTGTCCCACCAAGGCTGGGAGAGGTTCAAATACGGTATTATATTGTAATCTGCCACCATTTTGTTTTGGGCGATTCCAACGCCCTCGTCCAAGCCCAACATGAACAAATCATAATCGTCCGCTCCGGATTTTATGCTGTTGGAGGCTTTGGGCGAAATTTCCCTTCTGCCGGTCAATATTTCCACAATTTTGACGTCAAATCTTTCCTCCACCATTCGGTTTCGTTTATGCACCGCGTCATTTACGCTTTCGCCTGTTTCTTCTTCTGCGACGATGGTGGTGTCCGCGAACATTTCAACCGTAGGCGAATTTAGGATCCTGAACTCATATCCGCCATATTTGACGTCGGGTAGCTCCAATTCCGGTTTTTGTTCTTTGGTTGTTTTGGAATAGCCTGCGTTTTCATCGTTTTCGGTTTCATCGAGGTTTTCGGTTTTGCACGATAAAAAGGGCATGCAAATCAACCCGACGATAAAAAAAACTGTTGTAATCCTTGCCGCTTTTTTCATTTTCACGCCTCCATTTTTCGATTTCGCCCCAAAAATATTTGCTGTCCGTCAATTTTCCAAACCGGAGAAAGCCTCGACCATGCTGTCGCGTTTTTTATCAAAAATACTTGTCAATTTAGATTCGTTCAGCGATACGAGCGTATTGCTTTTCTTGACAAACATATCGTTGAGCGGCCCGTCGCGTATCTCCGATACCCATATGACGTCAACCCAGTCGAATACTCTTTGATCAATGATATAATCAATCATTTCTTCGGATTCTTCATCGCGCGCAAGTTTGGTTTTCAGCATAATATCGTAATAAGCCGGAACGACAGTTTTCAAGGAATCGCAAGCCATCGCTTCAAGAATGGCGCTGGTTCTTTCCAAATCTTCTTTTGTCGAGGTTATGCCTGTAAAAAACAAATCCCCGCCTCCCAAGCGCGTATAATATGCCTCTTGTTTTTCGTCGAATTTCGGGTACGGCAATATGCCGAAATCCGTTTCCATCGCCCTGAGGTTTTTCAGCATGAATAAATCGACGTCGTTGAACAACACTTTGTCGCTGCAAAACATGTCTTGCTTGTCCGAGTTGTAATATATATCGTTTCCGTGCGTTATTTGAAATATTTTATCTACGACGTCTAAAAACTTTTCCGTGCCCATCGTATTCTGCGGCACATCGTCGCCATCTTTCTCCGCCGCTTTTGCGCCGCCCGCAATCCATAAACCCGGCAACACGTCATTTGACCTCGCGCAATATCCCCATGCGTCGTTTGCGTCCATTTTGCCGTCGCCGTTTAAATCGATTGTTCCGGATTTGCACATCTCCGCGAATTTATCATACGTCCATTTGCCGTTCTTCACCACTTCGAACGGGTTTTCGAGCCCGTAATTTTGAAGAAGCTGCTTATTGAAAACCAATACATAAGCGTAATCAAAAAATGTGGTGCAGAACGCCCCGACCGCGAAATATTTCCGGTTCAATATTGTCAGCTGGTTCGTGAGAAAATCGTCCCAATACGTTTTGCTGAAATCTATGTTGGTCAATTCGTTTATGCCGTTGATCAAACCTTGCTGCGCGAAGCCGAATGATTCCGCCCCGCGGCATGTATACAAATCATACTCATTGTCACCCGATAAAATCATGTTTTTTATCTTGTTCAACTCGTTTTGGCCGCTATAAACCCATTCGGCCATAACTATTTTTATGTTGAAGCGGTCTTCCAAATTGCGGTTTCTGATATTGACGGCATCTTGATATACCTCGCCCGTGAGTTCCTCGAAATCCAAACGGCAGTTTGCCCAACCGTCGCTTATCCTGTTGAAAATTTTGAATTCGTGCCCTCCGAAATCATATTCCCCGAGGTCGTCAAGCATGCTTTTGTCGTTTGCTTCATCGGCAATTTCCCGTTCGCCGGGAATCTCGCCGGATTCCTCATTTTGATTTGCGGAATTTTTTTCAACGGCGGCTTGGCATGAATATAGGATTATATTTGTGACAAACAGCGACAATATAAAAAAAGTTGCCATTGTAAAATTTTTTTTCATAAACTGCTTCCTCTCTTGATTTTTTCGGTTTCCAAATATTTTCAAATACAATTATACTACCAAAAAACAAAAATTTCAACTGTTTGAAAAAAATTGTTTGCAAAAAATTCAATTGCCCCGCTTGACATTGCGCCGGATATGCGGTATAATATGGGCAAAAGTAAGGAAAACAAAGGGGGCAAAGATGCCTGTGGACGAAAAAAACAAATATGTGCCCAGCATACGGGGGCAGCTAAAAAAGCATATAATCCACGTTCCCGAGATAATCCGCGAATCGGCTTCGGGAATAAAGATAAATGAAAAACTCATAAAATCGCTCGTTTTCACCACCGACATCGCGATAATCAGGAATATGAACGGCGATGCCGTGATTGCGGTCTACCCCTTCACCCCGCAGCCCGTGATCACCCATGCGATAATGTTCGCCGGGGACGTGCCGGTGTTCTGCGGAGTGGGCGGCGGCACCACGCAAGGCCCGCGCGTGGTGAATCTGGCCAAGGACGCGGAATATCAGGGGGCGATGGGGGTGGTGCTGAATTCTCCCACCAAAAACGAAATCATCGAGGAGATAAGCCGGGTTGTCGACATACCGATCGTGCTGACCGTGGTGAGCATGAACACCGACGTGAAAAGCAGGCTTGAAGCCGGAGCCACCATACTCAACGTCTCCGGCGCGGCCGAAACCGCAAAAATCGTCAAAAACATCCGCGCAGAATTTCCGAATGTCCCCATAATCGCCACCGGCGGGCCGACCGAAGAAACTATAAAAGCCACCATCGAGGCGGGCGCGAACGCGATCACTTACACGCCCCCCACAAACGGTGAAATTTTTGCCGAGCTCATGCGAAAATACAGGGACGACGAAAAAAGGTTTTGACAAATGCAAATTAATATAATATTTTCAATTTAAAATTAAAAAGGGGGAAAATTCATGCCTTACGTAAACATCACCACAGCAAAAAAATTGGACGAAGGGACCAAAGAATTGCTCTATTCAAAGATCGGGGGGCTCATGCCGACGCTGCCGGGCAAAAATTTGGACAACACATTGGTTTGCATAAATTCGGGCGCCGATATGTTCATGCGCGGAAAACCAAACGGCGGGGCCTTTGTGAGCGTGCAGTGCTACAAAGAATCGCCCGCTGAAAGCAAAAAGGATTTTTCCGCAAAAATTTACGAAACGCTCAAAGAGGTTCTGGGCTTGGGGCCGGATGACTGCGTTTACATGAATTTTACGGAGTTTGAAACTTGGGCGGCAAACGGGAAATATTTTTGAAGATAGGGGGCTTGGGCTGATATGGCGATGAAATTGGAAAACAATGTGTTGACCGTAGAAACGAAAACTCAAATTGCGAGCTTCGAAAACGGCCTGATCACTTCGCTTGTTTCGAAGCGCAGCGGCGAGCAGTACATAAAAACCGCCGCTTCCGAAGTGGGGCTGCATATAATCTGGTCGAGGGGCGGCTCCAAGCGTTTGGACACAGGCTCGGTGGAATGCCATGTCTTGTCCCAAAAACGCGCCGAATTCGTGTATCACGGCTGGTTTGGCGACGGAGTGGAATATATTGCAACAGACGACGAAACGGGGGACATACTCATTTCCCCCTCTGCGGCCTCGGGCAGGCCGGGAGTCAAAGGCTGCGCGTTTTCCATTTTGGGCATAGACGAAAGCCTCCACGCCCTCACGCCGACCTGCCAGGGGCTGAAACTCAAGCTCGGCGACGCGCTCTACTCCGGATACCGCTCGGGCGACCCCATAAGCGAACCCGGCGCCGTTTTCGACTGGCCCATAAGTTGGGAGATCGGCTTGGTGATATTCGAGAAGCCGGGCGGAAACCGCGATGGATTTTGGGTGCACTGCCGCGACGAAAAATATCTCTACAAATCGCTCATGTTCGGAAATATGGCCGACCCTTGCCGGATATCCTTGGTGAGCCAGGCTTGGGGGCCCTTAGACGACAACAAATCGGCCGGCGGGATAACCTGGCGCATAAACGTGTTCGAAGGCGGCTGGCGCGAGCCCGCCAAAATTTACAAAGACTGGTATTGCAAGACATATGATATAGAAAAACAAAAGGCGAAGCGGCCCGAGTGGGGCCGGGACATAAAAATGGCGGTGAGCTGGGCGAACAGCGACACCAAGGTTTTGGAAGCGATCGCTTCGAAAGTGGATCCGCGCAAGGTTTTGATACATATGGCAAACTGGCGGGATTTTAAATACGACCAAAATTATCCCGACTATGCGCCGAGCGCGGAGGCCGTAAAATATTTTGAATGCGGGGCGAAACTCGGATTCAAGATAGCCCCGCACATGAACGCCATGGAAATCGACCCGTCCCACCCGGTATACCCAATGCTTTCGGATTTCCTGATGTTGCACGTGGACGAAAAAACCGCTTACGGCTGGGGCTGGGACAATGGGAAGTACCTCGGGGTTCCTTGGACCGAATACGCGAGGACAGACCCGAAAAACCGCCAATACAACATAATGACAAAAATCCACACGGGGCTTTCCATGTGGCACAGCGAACTTTACGGAAGAATTGCGGAAGTCGCCGAAAAATACCCGGTGGCGGCTTGTTTCATCGATGTGACGCTCTGCACCTATAATTTGCACAATGCGATAGTCGAAGGCAGGACGAGCACCCAAGGCCTTTGCGAATTGATCGATATGCTCTCGGAAATACGCGGAGGGCTTCCGGTATGCGGCGAAGGGCTGAACGAGGCCACGGCAAGGGGGCTTTCCTTTGCGCAGATGCATTTGTTCGGCAGCGCGCACGCCTCCGCCCCGGAATTGGATCGCTGCGGAGGCGACTGCGCGGTCAACGACTTTGTTTTGGGCGAACTGTGCAAGACGATCGGCTATTCGGGGCTCTCCGGAAAAAACCAAAACGAATACACGCGGCTTTCCGTATACGACGACCATGGCACAATTCCCACAATCATAACAAACAACCCGGATGAAATAACGAACCCAAATCCTTTCGTCAAAGGCATTTTCGACAGGGCGAACTCATAATGGGGCAAAGAGGATTTCTGCCCTCTTAAAGGCGTTCCGCCAAAAAATCATAGGCTTTGGCGCCCGAAATCTGATGGTCGCCTTCAAAAATGTCTATGTCTATGCAATCTTTTGCCCCTAAGCGTGAATAAAGGGTTCCGAGCCGCGCATATGAACGTTTAACGGCATCTATGGGAAATATGGAATCGGCTGTCCCGGCTTCCAAGAGCAGCGGGCGCGGGGCGATGAGCGCGAACAGTTCCGCCATCTCGCCGTATTTCAAAAGTCCGGGGATAAAATTGTCGATGCAGTGATGGATGCTCATTATGCTGTCTTTGAATGTGCAAAAATATCCGCTGACTACGCACGCCTTCACTTCTTTGTTGTAGGCGGCGAAAAACGAAGAAACCAGTCCCCCGCCGGAAATGCCCATCGATCCGATCCGGTCGGGGTCTGTTTCTTTTCGCGCCGCCAAATATTCGAACATGCGCTGGGCCTGCCATACGCGGATGCCCGCCATGGTTTTGCCGTACATGAACAACTGCGTGGACAGCATATGGCACGAGCTGCCCTCGGCCGGCTGCCCCGCATGTGGGGCGAGCATGAGCTCGCCGAAACCGAATAATTCCGGGGCTGCCACCACAAAACCTTTTTTGGCGAGTTCCACCGCGAAATTTTTTTGATAACCCGGGTCTTTCCCCTCCGGCTTTTCTTCTCCTTTTTCGGTGAGCCCCACTATGTCCGCCGCCCCGTAGCCGTGGCCCGCCAAGGCTATCACAGCGGGGCAAAATTTATCCGCTTTGTCCGGAACCAGAATATATGCGGGGGCTTTGAATCCGGAATCCACCATGTATTCGATTTTTTGCCTTTTGTAGCCGTCGCAAACGGTTTCGGACAAGATTTGCGCATCTAACGGGCACCGTTTGGGCATTTCCCCGAGGCAGGATATGTAGGCTTTGCCCATATCCTGCGAAAATTTTTCGAAATCCTCCCTGCCTCCTATTTCGCCTATGTCGAATTCGCTTTTGTTTTTTGCGTACAGGAATTCCATGTATCCGTCTACATTGTATGCCATTATTTTTTCCTCCGTATTTGTTGATTCATAAAAATTCATAAGTATTCGCATAATTGCATTTTACCATACAAAAACAAAAATATCAACCGAAAATTAACAAAATACACCTATTATTTATATATTTTTTTTGTATATAATGGACATATGCCAAAAAAGGGGGGTTATGCGCATGAAAAAAAACGATTCCGGGCGTCTGCCGCTGAAGAGGGTTCTTTCTTTCGCAGTCGGCGACATATTCGGCGGCGGCTCTTTTAACATCATCAACTTCCTGTATCCCGGTTTTCTCGCTTTTGCGGTGGGGCTTCCCGCGCACACGGCGGGCATGGTGATGATGGCGGCGCGGATTTTCGATGCCGTTTCTGATCCTGCGATGGGTTTTGTTTCAGATCGGATGCGCGTCAAATTCGGCACGAGGCGGGGTTCGCTCGTGGCTTCGGCTCCGCTTATCGCGCTATCCATGTTTTTGATGTTCTATCCGTATCAAAACCCGAGCGTGACAGCCAGGTTTTTGCTTGTTTTGGCTTCGTACATTTTCTTTTGCGCGGTCCAGACTTCGGTCATGATACCGTATTTTTCGCTTTCGAGCGAAATCACGGAAGATTACACCGAGAGGGCCAGGCTCACTTCGGTTCGCCTCGGTTTTTCCATTTTTTCCTCGATTGTCTGCGTCGCGGTGCCCGGCATAATCGTGGACAGCTTTGAGGGCAATACCGGATATATCGCCATGAGCCTGAGTTTCGGGGCGCTTTTCATGGTCTGCATAGGGATCACGGGACTCTTCGCCAAAGAGGGGGTCTCTCCCCCGAAAAAGGCCGAACCGTTTTCCTTCGGGGATTTCGTCAGGCCGTTTCGGTCAAAACCGTTTCGGCAATATTTATATATTTTCATATGCTGCCAGATGACGATGGCGATCATGAGCGCATTGTTTTTCTTCTATGTGGATTTTTGCTTTCACAGCGAGGCCACGCGGAGCGGCGAAAGCAACATAACCGGGCTTATTGGCGCGGCGCTCATGTTCGGGATGCAGATCGTGGCTCTGCCGTTTTATCTGGCGCTGATCAAAAAAACGAGCAAAACTATGGTTTACATCGTCGGCTCGATCATCTGGATAGCCGGGGCGCTGTTTTTGCTTGCCATACCGGCGAATTCGAGCCCCGCTTTCATATATGCGCTCGCGGCGGTTTTGGGTTTTGGCATAAGCGGGCCGGGGCTGATCCCGCACGCGATATTCGCCGACGTGGTCGATGCCGGAACATTGCAGTTTGGCATATGCTCCGCAGGCGCTTTTTCCGGCATTGCGAATTTCATAAACAAAATGGCACAGGCACTGGGGCTTGCTTTTGTGATGTTTGGAATAGGCGCGGCCGGATTCATCGAGCAGAAACTCGGGGAGGCCCCGGTGACAGAACAGTCCGCTTCGGCGCAGGGCGCGATAAAACTCATAATGGCGCTGGCCCCGCTCGCATTCATGTCGATTGGGATTTTTGTCTGCACAAGGTACAGGCTAAACAAAGAAAAGCACGCAGAAGTGCTTTCCGCCATCGAAAACGGTAGCAAGGAAAAAAAAGCGGAGGTTTTGAAATCATTGTGAATAACAAAAAAAACGCGGGCCATAATGTAAAAAAGCCGAACGCTTTCCTGTATTTTTTGGTGTACATAATATTTTACCCGTTTTTGAAAATCATGTTCCGGCTGAAAGTGAACCGGACAAACTACCATCCGCCCAAGGGGGCTTTCATCGTGGTGAGCAACCACAAGTCCTTCATGGATTTTTTGCTGACGATGCTCACCCTGTACCCGAAACGCTTCAACGCCGTGGCGGCCCAAAAGTTTTTTTTCTACAAGCCGCTCAATAAATTGCTGCCTGTTATGGGCGCCATACCTAAAAATTTGTTCGACGCGGACATCCGCTCCATAATCGCGATCAAGTCGGTGCTCAAGCGCGGCGGCAGGATACTCTTGTTCCCCGAGGGGCGCTGCACGGTGCACGGCCCCTATATGGGCATGCAAAAAACTACCGGCAGCCTGCTCAAGGGGCTCGGCGTGCCGGTGGCGAGCTGCAACATCGAAGGCGCGTACAATTGCATGCCATTTTGGAGAAAGGGTTTCAGGTTCGGGCGCGAGAGGGTCACGCTGGCAAATCTGTTTTCCGCCGACGATTTGAAAGCCATGTCCGTGGACGAGATAAACGCGGCAGTCGACCGCAGGCTCGGCGGTCTCGACGCGCCGCCGCCAAAAAAACCGTTTCGCCTGCTTTTTGCCAAGCGGCTCGCCGAGGGTCTGGAGAACATCATATACCATTGCCCCAAATGCGAAAGCGAATTCGCTTTGAAGACAAAAGGCAACGATATTTGGTGCACGTCATGCGGCAATGCCGCCACATTGGACAAATACGGGAAACTGTCGCCGAAAGCGGGGAGTTTTGTCCCCGAGAGCGTGGAAGAATGGTACAAAGAGCAGTCAATGCACGAAATGGGCTCCTTGACGGAAGACACGGAGATAAAAACACGGGTCACGGTGCGGATGCAGTCAAAAAAAGAGGGCACGGGAGTGGAGGCTTGCGGGCAGGGGACGCTCGCCCTGAATTCCAAGGGCTGGCTTTATGAAGGACAGCTTTGGGGCGCGGAAGCCTCGGTGCATTTTCCCATCGGGCTCGTTCCGGCGCTGCCCTTTGACCCAAACGACGACTTTCAAATATACGCCGAAAGCAAGCTCTATATATTCACCCCGGAAAACGCCCGGGCAAGCGCCAAATACGCCACAATCGGGGAATGCGCCTACTGGAAGTTCGGTCCCGGCCAGATGACCCCCGGGCACAACAGCGGGTTTTGCGGGGGGGAATAAAGCGGAAGCGGCGTAGTTTAACTATGGAAGAAGTAAATGGCCCAACACAAAATCACGCAAGAAGACCTCGATGCTGCGGAGGAGGACGAATTTTAATGAATTCTTTCACAGTCAATGGCAGGAAAGCTATTGTCTTCCTGCCATTTGGGTAAAATGCGTCACGCTGTTCATTTGAATAATTTAAACGTTTGCCAAAAAATATTTTCTTTAAAAATTTTTGGAGGAAACCTTAAACTTAGGATACTATTTCGTCAAAAATGTCGGAAAGGCATTGGTAATAATTGGTCTCGTTCTCTAATTGTTCTTTGTTGCTGCCAATAGTTCTTATCGCTTGACCTAACATCGAACCAACTATGTAGGACATTTTTTTTCCCTTACGGTCATTCTTCATGTTCTCAGATATATTTGCCTTGGTCATTTGTTTGCTTTTACCGAAATCTTTTATGCTGACAAACGCATAACGCCCTAGCCGTTTGACGCGAATACAGAAGCTAAAATAGTCTTCTCTATGCTCTGGATGACACAGCACAAGACAGGGTTCGGTCGAAGAGTTAAATAAACCCCCGGATTTTACTTGCTCTTCATAAATAGCCATTGGAATCTTCATATCTTCCGCGTAAGTTAAGAGCGCTTGACAAAATAATTCTCATGTGCTTTCTAATAGATTTTTGAACGATGTACATTTAACAGGGTAGTTTAGCAACTCTATAATTTTATCTGCACATTCTTCCGGTGTATTGGCGAATGTGTTTACGGTTATATCATATTTATCCTGTGGAAACATATCGTCAAGCTGACTTTCAGCCAAACCGATTTGACGATTTTCGCGTTCATTTTCCCTGCGGCGCAATTCTTCTACCGGACAAAATACATTAACGTACAAGACCGGATTTTCATAAAGAATTTTAACGAAGCTTCCCCTTACAGGTACGAAATCAATGATAAAATCAACGCCTAAATCTAAAAATAGTTTTAGTGTATTGCGTGTTATCAAATCAATTTTCGGAAATATTATATTATTTTCATAAATTATCGGCTTTATTCCATTGTTTGGTCCCATTTCCCAAAAAATATCGCCTGAAACTAAAAAGAAAGGTTCCGGCAACCGCGTTTGCAATGTCCTTGCAAGAGTTGTTTTCCCCGAACTTGACACCCCTTCAAGATATATTATTTTACCTTTGTGCATATTTCATTCGAAATACCTTTCAAATTATAAAGCATTGAAATTGCGGCCATGAACGAAAAACAAAAACCAGAGCAGAATACTATAATGTTTCTTTCACATACTGATCTTTGCGTACATGACGCTTTTTCGGTTATATGTGTAGACGACATGGAGAAATCCCCCCGCTTCTATCATCGACGGATATGAGTATTCCCCCTCCGAACTTTCCAGATTCAATGTTTTGACCCAGTTCGCTCCGTTATCTTCGGATTTTGAAAGGGCGAGCGGGGTTCGCGCCCCCCAGTTTTCCCCGACCGGATTATATGCCAAATACAGATTGCCCTCCGAATAGACCGCATCCAATCCGCTGTTGTTGTTCGGAATGGCGGTTTTGTACGCTTTGCCCCATGTGAGCCCTCCGTCGGCCGAATCGCTGCGGTAGACCGCGCCCGCATCGCTGCGCATGAATGCGTGCGCGCCCGATTCCGATTCCCATATGGACGGCTGTATGAGGTTCGCATCCGCCGCAATCAGCGGCCGCGCCGTCCATGCGAGCCCGTCGTCCGATATGTCGATGAAGGCGTTCCATTTGTTTTTTGAGCGTTTTGCGGATTCGTCTTCTTCTATGGATGCGGGCGCGAGGATCAAGGCGTTTTTTGTTCTCACCGGCTTGTTTTTTACGGGACCCCTGCCGCCGCTGTCCCCTTTTACAAGCTCGGTTTCATTTGACCAGGCGCCGTTTTCCAGTATTCGGAAAAACGTCTGCCATGAGGTGATTTTTTTGCCTTTTTTGTAGTACAGAAAAAGCCTGTGCCCCAGCGAAAACAAAACCGGATTCCAATGCGGCACGTTTTGGTCCGCGGACAGCCTGACCGGAACCGCCCAGGCGCTTTTTTCGCCGCTGTCTTTTTTCGACAGCCATATGCCCACGTCGTCGGCGCCCTCGCGCGAGCCTCCGAACCACGCGGCGTACAAAACTCCCCCGTGTTCCGCAATCGTCGAAGCGTGGCAGGAAAGCGTGGGCGCGTTTGATGTTTCGAATATCGGTTTTTGCGATATGATCTCCATGAATATGACCTCGTTTTTTAATAATTTGTTCTCATTATACCCCGCAAACAGGCAAATGTCAAGCAGGGAATGATGACAGCCGCAAGCGAAGCATATTTTTTTTGAAAAATTTTGAAGTGATTTCATGTTTTTTTGCGTCATATATATCGAGTCGGCTTAAAAAAAGCGCTGTGAACACAAAAAAACGGGTTTGCGGGAGGGGAGAAATGGAGTTTGAACAGATTGTTTTGAAATATCAGAATCTCGTCTATACAGTCTGCCATAATATACTCAAAAATCCGCACGACGCGGAAAATGCCGCACAGGAAACGTTTTTGTCGGCGTATCTCGATATTTCAAAAACCCCAGGGAATGCGCGAATAAACGACTTGAAATCGTGGCTTTGCAAAATCGCGGCGAATAAATCGGTTGATTTCAGGCGCAGGAATTGTAAAATCGCACAAAACGAGCAAAGTTTCGAGATCCTGGAATTTGGGATAGGCGACAAGGCAAATGTTGAAAATCAAGCGGAGCAAAAAGAGCGGGCAAAAAAATTGCACGAAGTGATATCTGCCATGCCCGACAAATACGCGAACGCGATAAAAGCGTTTTATTTTGAGCAAATGTCCGTAAAAGAGATTGCAAAGCATTACAGCCTTCCCGAAAAAACCGTTGAAACGCATTTGTACCGGGCGAAAAAAATGATAAAAGAAAGGTGGTGCGCGCTCGACAATGGATGATAAAAATCTTGGCAATGCAGGCGAATTTGAAGAGGCTTTGCTCGACGACGAAAATTTTTTTGAAGCATTCATAAAAAGCTGCGAACAATCCCTTCTGCCCGCGCCTGACGGTTTTGTTTTTTCGGTCATGGACAAAATAGAAAAAATGGAGGCGAAAAATTCCCTGGCTGCAAAAGCGATCCCCGTTATAGGCAGGAAGATACGCGCGGCGATATGCTTTTGCAGTGCATTTGTGATAATGGTCTCGGAATTTTCAGGCATAAACGAAAAGATTTTCAATTTTGCCGCAAACGCCTTGGCTCCCGACAACATCCAAAAAATCGGCGAATTTCTGAATATAATATCAAAATTAAAACAATAAAATAAAATGTCAGGAGAGATAAAAATGCATAAAAACAAATTTTTGACTTTTTTGTTTGCGGTGGTTCCCGGCTGCGGGCATATGTACCTGGGGTACATGAAAAGAGGCGTGGAATATATGGCCATGTTCGCCGCGTCGATCTATCTTGCGGTTGTTTGCACCAAGTACCGCTTTGAGGCCATAGGCGTGATTTTCCTGATTGTTTTGCCCGTCATATGGCTTTACCAGATGTTCGACGCGATTCATACCGTTTCGCAGATGAGGCGGATGGAGCTGGAATTTCCCGTGGACGACGGGTTTTTCATCCCGGGGATTTCGCATGTGGCAAACTTGAAAGCGCTCGACTTTTTCAAGAAGGCGAAAGTCGCCAAAACGATCGCGGCAATTCTCATATGCATCGGGGTATATGCCTTGCTTTCGGATCTGTCGCGCGTGATATCTGCGAGGTTTCAAATTGGCGAAATCGAATATTATGTCGATGAAATATACAGCCGGGTTTTCGACCTGATAATCAGGTATATTCCATCCGTCGCGGTCTCGCTGCTTTTGATCGTGGGCGGGATAAGGCTTCTTGCAGGAAACAAAAGCAAAGGCGGGGAGGATGGCGAGTGAGCGTGAGCTTCAAATGTCAAGCTTTTTTTCCCATGACCCCGCCGAGCTTCTTTGTTATGGCATTTGCGAGCATTGTCAGCGGGAAGCACGCTGCCGCAAGCGACGCCAGCAGCAAAAGCGAATTCGTGCCGAAGTCGGCGAGCGGGACCAAACTAAAAAAATCGCTCCATATGTACGCCCCCAAAACAAATCCGGCGATTGCCATTATGCACACAATCGCCCGGAATGCGGTAAAGGGGCGGCAGGCTCCCACAAGCGAGAACGCGCAAAGCAGCCCCGTGATGTAATAGGCGATCGTCTGGGCCTGGGTTTCGGGGACATTGGCGGCGGGCGATATAATTTTCACCGCCAAGAAGCCTAAAAGTATGCACACGGCGTACGGCAGCGCGCCGCCGATGGCCGCGCCTAAAAACTTCCCCGAGAACCTCGCGTTATTGGGCTCCAATGTCAGAACCACTCCGGGAAACGCTTCTATCGTCGCATTTATCAGCGTGATTTGAATCGGCAAAAACGGGAAAGCCGCGAGCGTGAAAAGCGAGAAGGCGACAAGCAGCGCGGAATACAATGTCTTCACGAAAAATACCCTCGCCGAACGGGTTATGTTGTTTATTATCCGCCTGCCTTGGCCGATTATCTCCGGCATCGCCGAAAAATCCGAATCCAGCAAAACAAATTGCGCAACCTGCCTCGCCGCGTCGCTGCCCTCGCCCATGGCTATGCTGCAGTCGGCTTCGCGCAGCGCGAGCACGTCGTTGACTCCGTCGCCCGTCATCGCCACGGTGTGCCCCAAGCTTTTGAGCGCGCGGATCAGCGACTTTTTTTGACCCGGGGCGACGCGCCCGAAAATGCTGTATTTTGCCGCCGCCGCTTTTATCTCGGCTTCCGAATTCACATTCGTCATATCCAGGCAGACATCCGGGTTTTCGAGCCCCGCTTTTTTCGCGATTCCCGAAATCGTCAGGGGGCTGTCCCCCGATATGATTTTGACCGCTACCCCTTCGTTTTTAAAATAATTCAAAGTGTCCTTGGCGTTTTTTCTCACCGGATCGCTTAAAACAATGGCGGCGACCGGGGAAATATCGGCCGGATTTGGCAAAATGCCGTCTTTGACATGATTTGGGCAGTGGCATAGATACATCACGCGCCCGCCCCGGGCCTGCGCCTCTTTGGCGCGCGCGTCGATTTTGGATCCGGACAATATTTCGGGGGCGCCTAAAATGAAGCTGCCGAGTTCCGAAAAGCTCGCCGAGCTCCATTTCCGATGCGGGGAAAAAGCGGTTTTGGATTCCGCCGCGCGCGAAAAATCGGACGCAAAGCGTTCTTTCAGCGCCATAAATGTGGAATTCGACTCGCCTCCCGCTTCCATCGCCCCCACAAAATAGCCGATCGCCAAATCGAAACGAACCGGCGAATTGTGGCCTTCAAGTTCGAAAACCTCTTCGACTCGCATTTTCCCCTCGGTGAGCGTGCCCGTTTTGTCAAAACACAGCACATCTGCGCGCGCGAGCGTTTCGATGCAGTACAACTCCCTCACCAAAATCTTCTTTTTTGCCAGCATCACTATCCCGGCGGCAAGCGAAACGCTGATCAGCAAAACCAGCCCCTTGGGCATAAGCCCCAAAAGCGCGGCCGCCGTGTAAACGACGGAATGGGCCAAGGGATCTTCTAAACCCTTGCCCAAAAAATACGACTCGAAAAACAGGGCTGCCGCCAAGGGGACGATAAAAAAGCCGGTGAAACCGACGACTTTTTTCATCGAGTTGAGCAGTTCCGAATTTGGTTTTTTGTGTTTTTTTGTCTCTTCGGCGAGCTTCGACGCAAAATTTTCCGCCCCCGCTTTATGCACTTCGGCCCGGCATTTTCCGGCTGTGACAAAACTTCCGGACAAAAGCGCGTCGCCCGCAGTTTTTAAAACAGGGTCGCTTTCCCCGGTGAGAAGCGATTCGTCGGCTTCGATCTCCCCGGAAACGACGACACAGTCCGCGCATATCTGATTTCCCGCCGCGAGCAGCGTCAAATCGCCTACCACGAGTTCCTCCACCGGAATTTCGGTTTCCAGCCCGCCGCGCACGGCGGCCACTTTGAGCGCCGAAATCAGCGAGAGCTTTTCAATCGATTTTTTTGCGCGTATTTCCTGGACTGTGCCTATGGCCGCATTCAGGAAAACTATGAAAAGATACGACATATGCACCCATGCGTCAACCGCCGCAAGGCAAATCCCTATCGCTATGTTGAAGGCGTTGAATGTGGTGAGTATGTTGTCCCTTAATATTTGCGCGATGGTTTTGGTTGTTTTTTTTGGCGAAAAATTGGCAAGCCCGCAGCTGCGGCGCAGTGAAACCTCTTCATTTGAAAGGCCTTCTGCCGTGCTGCGGTTTTCGAAATGTTTTGAATTTTCGTCTATGTTTATCATCAAGTAAATTATGTCCGGATGCTTATCCGGTTTTTTTTATGGTTCCGAGCGCCACTTGGTTTTTTCCGTTGTTTTTCGCTTCGTACATAGCCTCGTCGACAGCCAGCATGGCTTCGTTGAAATTCGCGCCGGGGGGCATATGGACCGCGCCGAAACTGGCAGTGATGGACATTTTCAGCCCGTTGTAGGTTATTTCATTTCTTTCGACTGCGCCGCAAAGGCGCTCGGCGATTTTGCGCAGCGATTCTTCTTTGCTCGACGGCATGAATATCAAAAATTCTTCGCCTCCGTATCTCGCCATTATGTCGTATGAGCGCAGCTGTTTTTTCACGACATCGACAACTTCGCAGAGCACATGGTCCCCTGCGGCGTGCCCGTATGTGTCGTTGACTTTTTTGAAATCGTCTATGTCGTACATGATCAGCGCATTCGGCCTGTCAAGGCGGGCCGGGGACGACATTTCGATTTCGCGTTCCACTTTTTCAAGGAAGCTCCGGCGGTTCTCTATTCCGGTCAGCGAATCCTTGGTGGCGAGGTCTTCGAGCTGCTTGATGAGGGAAGTCATTTCCGTGATGTCGCGTATTATGATGAACCAACCGGATTGGTTCCCTTTTTCGTCTATGATTTTTTTAACGTTTGCTTTGTGCGTGGATTGCGCGGCTCCGCTTCCCCCTTTTGCCTCAGATTCGAAAATTATTTCCGACAATCGGTCTGCCGCATCCAATTCGCGGGGCCACCCGGGGGCGTTTTTGACCGATTCGGCTTTGGGGAATGAAGCAAGGGAAGAAAACAGTTTGCCTGCGCTGTCGTTGCAACTCAAAAAACGCCATTTGTCATCCAATATGATCATGGCGTCTTCCATTGTTTTCAGAACTATGCTCGACGTTTTAGCTTCAATGTCCATAATTTCTATCAAAATTCCTTCCAAAAAGCAAAAATTAAAAAGCAAAATTTTAACTTATTTTTAATTTACGATATTATATCATAAATATATCACAAATATGTGAACAATCAAACGCCCATGCAAATTTATTTTGCAATTGAAATTTACAGATTTTTCAAGTTTTGCCCTTGTATTTTTCTGCGGCGTTTCTCGCGATTTCATCGCACCTTTCATTATATGGGTGGCCGCTGTGCCCTTTTATCCATATAAATTTCACGCTGTCGCCAATGCGTTCGACCGCTTTCAGCAGCCTGTCCCACAGCTCCGGGTTCAGCGCCGGGCTTTTGTCGCTTTTGATCCAATTCCGGCTGCGCCAGTTTTTGGCCCACCCTTTGGATATGCCGTCGGAGACATATTTCGAATCGGTGTACAGATCGATTTCGCAGCCACGGGCGTCCTTGATGGATTCGAGCCCGGATATGGCGGCCATCAGCTCCATTTTGTTGTTTGTGGTGTTGGGGTCGCCGCCGCAGACCACTTTTTCGGCCTCCCCATAGATCAAAATCGCGCAGTATCCCCCCGGGCCGGGGTTCGACAGGCAGGCTCCGTCGGAATATATATCTATTTTTTTCATTTTTTTTCTTTTCTCTTTTCCGGGTCTATATACCCGTCGATTTCCGACTTTTCGATTGCGGAGAATATGTTGCGTCTGAAATTTTTGTATTTTTTGGACAAATCGAACAGCAACGCTTTCACTTCCTCGCGCTTCGTCTTTTTGTCGGCGGGGCACGGGTTTTTCGCCACCGGCAGGTTTTGGTTTTTCGCGAAGGCCCTGATTTCTTTTTCCGGCGCGTATATGAGCGGTCGGATCAAGGTCAGGGCGCTTCTGTCCAAATATGTGACCGGCGAGAAGGAACCCAGCCTGCTTTCGTAAATCAAATTGAGCATGAAGGTTTCCGCGCTGTCATCGAGGTGGTGCGCCAAAGCCACTTTGTTGCAGCCGAGGCTTTTCGCCGCTTTGTTGAGCGTCCCGTGCCGGAGTTTCGAGCACAGCGAGCAGGGGTTTTTTTCTTTTCGCAACTCAAATACCACCTGCTTGATATTTGTGGGGACTATCCGGTATTCCACGTCCAGATTCCGGCACCATTTGGCCACTTCGCCGAAATCTATGTTGCCAAAGCCGCAGTCCACAGTCACTGCCGCTATGTCGAAACGTTTCGGGTAAAACGCTTTTAATTTCGATAGACCGTACAAAAGCGTTAGCGAATCTTTTCCCGCCGACAACCCGACGGCGATTTTGTCCCCTTCGCTTATCATTTCGTATGTATCCACGGCCCTTCTCAGATGGCTCAGTATCCGTTTGGCTGTTATCAATTCCTTGCCCCCCGGAATCTACCTGAATTTCCAGAATATGCTGGCAGTATCTCCAAGGCTTCTCTCGACTCTTTGGATGATCAGGAAATCCGGGTTTATCTCTTTCACGTAATTCACGTCGATGTCGTAATTCCACATATGGTAAAATATTATCCTGTCGGAAGTTTCGGCTATGGGTGACATGAGCGATATGGAAAACGAATCCCTGTAAACGAGCACCGAAGGCTTTGTCGGGTCGTTTCTGCTGTATTCGTGGTATTGGTGGTAAAATCCTTCCTGATAGGGTATCTCGTTTGTGTCGGCTCTGAACAGTTCCGGCACTGTGGGTTTTTTTATCCTCACCACGGGCACTGTTTCCCTGTATTGCTCTTGGTCGAATTCCAGCATGGGTATCAGATCCCCGCCGCGCACGTTTACCTCAAATACGTCAAAATCTGACAGCGGCAGGGGTTTTGCCCCCGGGAAGCTTTCGCCGATATATTCGAATATCTCGCAGTACCCGAAATACGCGCCCAGTTCGTTCCAGTGAGTGTCGGTCCTGTTGTACAAAAAATTGTTTTGCTTTTCTTTCATGAGCCTGTTGTAGGGATTTATGAATTTCACCGTCGAATTGGAAAATGCGGCCTCTAACTGTTTTAGCCTCGAGTTGTCGCCCACTTTTTGGTCGGCCCAATAATCCGGCATCGTTTCGGGATAGATCGTGTTGTGGCTCGGGGAGACGAAAAATATGATTTGCGTCTTGAGCCCTTCGTCTTTTAATATCCGCTGCAAATTCTCCGCGCATTCTTTGATCCTGTCGAGTTCGCCTTCGCCAAAAAGGCTGTTTCCCAAATAGTCGGCGATCGTCTCGTTGTAGTGCAGGTGATTTTCTTTGCCCGCGTAGACAGGCCTGTCGTTTCTTTTGCCTCCGGATTCAACCGGCAGCGTCAGCGGCTCGCTTTCCTCTTTGTTTTCGCCTGTGGCATACAGTTTGAGGGTGAAGGCTTCGCGGGTATCGACGAATGTCTCGACGATGAACTGCCCGTATATTACTTTGGCGTAAGCGGGCTCGATTCCGCCCTCGACTCTTATCCGTGCCCCTTCCTCCCCTTTTCCCGCCACGCAATAGCGATCTTTGGCCAAGAATGTGCTGTCGGTCAGAGTGGGGGCGGCGGTTTTTTCTTTGGGTTTCGGAACGGTCTCTTCTTCGGGTTCTCTTGCGGCTTCTGTGGGCGCAGGGCTCTTGTCCCTGAACAAGAGCGGGAACGAGAGCAGCGCCATCATGGTCAGCAAGAGAGCCAGCAAAACAAACAGCAAACCAATTATTATCTTTTTTTGCATAAAAACTCTCCATAATCTTTGTTATATTTCACCGGCATGATTTTTACCTGTATGCAAGTTCGGCGGACAGGTCGAGATAGCGCTTGATTCCTTCGGGATTCACGTTCCACGGGATATGGTTTCCAATGCACATCATATATCCCCGCGACATTTTCCCCGTTTCCACCATCGATTCCACCATCGCGCGGATTTCGCCGGGGTCGTTTCGATCCAATATCCGGTTGTCCCCTTCGCCCGCGATGAAACAGTCTTTGTGCTTTTTTGCGATTTCCTTGTAGTCCGTGTACGGCTCGCTGATTATGCCCCGCGCCCCGCATGCGAAAACGTCGTCGGCATATGCGTCGATGCAGCCGTCCACCATGAAAATCACTTCTTTGCCGGCCGCTTTCAATATGGACCAAAATTCCTCGTATCTCGGGAAGACATATTTGCCCATCCACTTGGGCGAACAAACCGGGCCGCGGGTCATCACGATGTCGTCGTGGCAGGTGACGAAATTTATCGGCAGCCTCGCAAAGGCGCGGAAAATCCTGCGGTTTATCTCCGCGAACTCCTCCATGATGCGCTCAAAGCGCGGATCGAGGCAGCACTCGAGAAACAATTCCCAGCCAAATGTCAGAAGCGGCCACATGAACATGGTGTTGTAGAAACCCACTCCGGCAGACGATCCTTCGGGAGCCTTGTCCCCCCAATCGGCCGGAAGGCCTGCCCTGTACCTGCCATATATCGTCTCTTCGTCCGTGAAATCCGCGTTTTCGACCACGCTTCCACCCCATTTCGAAAAATCGGCGTGCGCCAAAGGGCTGAAGCCAAAAACGTCTTCGGGCGTTTTGAAATATGCCCCGTACAAAAAGGTGCCGGTTTCGCCCTCGCCCCAGCGAACGGTGTGCCGCTCGGAATTGCTCGACAGATTTCCGCCGAGTTTTGGCTTTGCCAAAGGGGCGTCGCTTTCGGGAACGCCCAAACCGAGCATTGGGTACAATTCGCGGAGTTTTTGGCGGCATTGGCGCGGGTTTTCGTAATAGTCGATGCCCGCAAGATACGATTCGGCATCCGGGTTAGACCAATGTTCCCAATGGAGGAGCTTTTCCCCCCCCATTCCCATAAATACGTTGTATCTTTCATCGCTTGAAATTTTTGACATGCGAAGGCCTCCTGTTTTTTAATATGGTTGAATTAATTGTCGATATAATACTCTATGATTTTGTCATATGTCTTTTGCAATGTATTCATGAATGCATCTTTGTTTTTTTCCACATAGGAAACGTAATCTTTCTTTTTTGAAGACAGTACATTCGGGATGACGTGCGACAGAGGGCTCCAGTTGGTATAGTTCAGGGCGAAATCATAACATGCGCCTTGGTATATGATGTCTATCATCTCTTTCGATTCGTCGTCGCGGGCCACTTTCGAGGTGAGGATGATGTCGTAATATGCCGGGACGACATATTTGTAGCTCTCCGCCGCGAGAGCCTCGCATACCGCGCCTGAAACCTCGGGGTTTGCGCTCAGGGGGATTATCATGAATCCGTTCCAGGACAGGCTCCAATACCTTTCTTGGTTTTCGTCCAATTTCGGGAAGGGGAGTATGCCGAATTCCACGTCGTATGTGCGGTAAAACCTTCCCGCGCTCAGCGCGTCGGGCATGAACAGCACCCTTCCGCTATTCATGCTGACTTCCGATTCGTATTTTATCCTTGTCGTGCCAAAAGCGTTGGGATCCCAGTATTCATCCAAAAAAGTGACGGTATTGTCATAGAATATATCGTAAATCGTGTTCATGATCCGGTCGAAGCGCTCGTCCAAAAGGTTGAAGCGGAGTTCGCCGTCGGGCATTTTCGTCACGCTCGTCATATCGCACCCCTGCAGCGCGCTCTGGGGGACCCAGCCTGTGTTGGCGACCATCCCATACTGGTCTTCGGTGCCCCATTTGCCGTCCCCGTTTAAGTCTTTTGTCACTTTTTTGCCCATATCCGCCAATTTGTCCCAAGTCCATCTGCCGGATCTCACGACGTCATACGGGTCTTCCAAGGCGAAATCTTTTATGATGTCCTTGTTGAAGTATATCACGTTTGGGTCAAATATGATCAAATCGCTCACAGCGACAAGCAGCACATTCTGCACGGCGAGTTCGTTGTTCATTTCCTGGTTCCACCAAGGTTTGGAAAAATCCACATGCGGCACTTTGTTCCAGTCGTACACAAATCCTATGGATTCAGTGACGCCCCCTATACAGTGCGTCAGCGCCAATTGGTACTCATCCGTGCCGGATTGAACCGTTTTGACCACGGCGGGGGCGATTGTGGATATGTCGCCGTCCGCCACGCTCAAATAGCGTATTTCGACATTGAGCCGTTCTTCGACGTCTTTCTGGCGCTTGTAGACGGCGTCGTTCATGACTTCGCCATTTTGCGCCTCCACAAAATAGTAGTCGGTGTACATGCTCCATGCCGGATATAGTATTTTGAATTCCATTCCCTCGAAATCGAGCCCATCGGGCAAACCGTCCTTTACGTCCAGCCGCGAATTGCCTTGGGTTTCTTCCTCCGGCGCATCGCCGCCAAGGCCGCCCGCGCTTTCGTTTGCCGTTTTGTCCTCCGTTTTTTTGTCGCAAGAGGCAAATCCGGACGCCGAAACTACAGCCACCAGCATGGCAAAAAGCAAAATCAACACTTTTTTGTCGGTTTTCATACAACAACTTCCTTTCATAAGTATTAAATAAATAATGAAAAAAATACGCGAAACCCACTTGAAAATTATGCGGTTATGTGTTATAATGGCGAAAACGCCGAGTAAGTAAGATTATATCATTTTTTCGCAAACAATACAATACCGTTTTAAAAAAAATATGTAAAATTTCCGGATAAAAAAAGTTTTTGCGTAAAGTCATGAGGTGGAAAACATGGACATATACAAACAGCCCTGGAGGCTCGTCCAAAACAGGATAAGGGGCAAAGGCGGGCGCGAAATCGACAAGCATAGGGGCATATTTCCCCCGGTTGACGATTCCAGCGGGTCGGAGGCGTGGATAGGATCGGTGACCCGCGTGGAAAATCCCCCGGCCGATAAGCCAAACTATGGCTGCAGCGAAGTCATTCTTCCCGACGGCAGGCGGATGTATTTGTTCGAGGCGATCGAACTCTCGCCAAAGCGGGTGCTCGGCGAAAAACACATGGGCCAAAACGGGAGCGGCATGGGAATGCTCATAAAATATCTCGACGCAAAAGCGCAATACGGGCTCCAATGCCATCCGACGCGGGAATGGGCAAAAAAAATGTGGGGCAGCGATTACGGCAAAGAAGAATGCTGGTATGTCATCGGAGCCCGAGATGACACGCGGGAGCCCGCATATATTCTGCTCGGCTTCAAGGAAGAGGTCACCGGGGAAGAGTGGGAAAGGCATTACCGGAAAAACGACATCGCCGCCCTTGAAAACCTGTGCCACAAAATACAGGTCAAAGCGGGGGAGACGTATTTCGTGGGAGGCGGAACGCCGCACGCGCTGGGCGAAGGCTGTTTCGTTGTGGAAGTGCAGGAGCCAAGCGACATAACATTGGGCGCGCATACCTATGAGCATATACGGAAAGGCAGGTACATAGATCCGGCCGAAAAGCGGGCATACGACGAGCGGCTCTTAGGCGCATACATCTACGACGGCTGCAGCTTCGAGGAAAATCTGCGGCGATGGCGCATCCCGCGAAAGACTGCGCGTTTTGGCGAGTGGGGAAAAGAGGAAATATTGATAGGCGCAAACCAGACAAAGTTTTTTTCGCTCACCGAGCTTGCCGTAAACGGCAGCGCCGAAATCGCCGACACGGGGTTTCCCAAAGTGGCCGTCGCGCTTTCCGGCGAGGGCAAAATCGTTTTCGAGGGCGGCGAAATGAAGATAAAGCGCGGGGACGAAATCTTTTTGCCGTTCGATGCGAAGGCAAGCGTGGCGGGAAACATGGCTGTCGCGCTGTGCCACCCCGAAGGGGCCGTCTGCATGTGATTTCCAAAAAGCAAGGGGGGGATTTATCGTGACATTTGCCAAACGCGGTTGGATAAAATGGGCAGCTGTGGCCGCAGCCGCTATTTGCGTGATCGCCATCCTTGCCATTATGGCAAACAAAAAACAAGCGGCCGATGTTGCCGGCTATTCCGGCTTGCCCAAGCTTTCCGTAAACACCGGCTTGCCCGCAAAAGGCGGAATTGAAAGCCATTTGGCTTTCAATATCGAAGAACTGTGCGACAATAACCCGTGGACGGAGGACAGCGATCTCGCCACTCTGCCCGTGTTCAAAAATACACTGGTCTATGACGCGGAAAATATGCCGATAAACGCTTTGTCCGCCGAAGAAATGCGTGCAAAGGCGAAAGAAGTCGCAAATATGTTCGGGCTTGAGATAAAATCGCTGTACACGACGCCCGAACAGGAGCAAACAGAAAAGATCATGCAAAAATTGGATGGCGCTGACGAGCAAACCATCAAAATGAACACAGCCGCGCGCGAGGGGATTGCGGAATGCGACAAAGCATTCATCGACGTGGGGATCGATGGGCATATTCATCTGGCGCTGATGCCCGAAACGGCGCATTTGGCAAAGAAAATCGCGAAACTCGGGGTTTTCGATAATTTCACGGTATCTTTCGAATACGGCTATGAGACAATAAACGGCACTTTGCATAGCCTCGGCTTTCCGCTGCCCGGCGGGCGCCGCTTTGCCTATGAGGGCACCTCCCGCGAGCAGGCGATGGAGATCACGAAATATCTGTTTTCGGAATACGGCGCTTTTGCGAAAATATCGGAACCCGGCTACAACCTATTTGCCGATTACGCATTCGGCAAAGCCCTCAGGCGCTTGCATACCGCCGTATTCGACAATTCGGGAAGCCTTGAGGAGCGGATATTGAATTTCAATTTTGCCAATATATATTTTTCCGCCACCGATATGGGGGGATTAGGCCAAATTATATATTCCAAAACCGATCTGTCGCAAAAAATCGGCGACTATCCGATAATTACGGCAGCCGAAGCCCACAAGCTCCTGCTTGACGGAAAATATATATCAACAGTCCCCCAAGATTTGCCCGCCGAAGAACACATAGCCCGCGTCGAGCTGATCTACCGCAAAAACAGGGGGGACGCTGTGCTTACGCCCTATTACAAATTCTTTGTGGAAATGCCGGCCATGCAAAGAAAAAACGGATTGAAAACCTTTGGCGTGTTCTATGTTCCGGCCGTTTCGGGCGAATTTTTGGAAAATATGCCGTTTGGAGACGGCAGCACCAATTGAAAATCCGCGCCGCTTTTGCCCGCATTCCTACAAAAAAAACACAAAAGCTATTGATATTGACGCGCAGATGTGATATAATGGTAAAAATGCCAGAATAAAAATAAAACTGGGAGAAGAAAAAAATTATTTATGGAAGCAGTAAAACAAACTATTGACAGCAAATTATTGAGCGGGGTTATTTCGTTGCCGAAAAATTTTCAAAATAAAAAAGTGGAAATCATTGTCTTTCTCAATGAAAATGAGATAACCATGCCGAAACTGGCCATGAGCGAAATTAACAAAATGCTAAAAGGCTCTGTCACGGAATCATTAATCGGCTCCGTGCCGCAATCGGGCATGGTTCTTGAAGATTACCGGGCAGAAAGGCTGAAAAAATATGACCGCGCTGATTGACACGAATGTGATATTGGATTTCATGCTCCGCCGCGAGCCGTATTATGAAAACGCGGCAAAAATAAATATATTGTCCGAAAAAGGCTATATAAGCGCTTACATATCGGCCTCTGCGGTCACCGATATTTTTTACATCGCCAAAAAGGAATTGAGGAGCAGGGACGCAGCTGTTGCATTAATAAAAAGCCTGTTGAAAACCATTCGCATAGCGTCTGTAACAGAGAACAGCATTCACGAAGCCTTAGATTTGAACTGGGACGATTTTGAGGATTGCGTGCAGTATGTGGCAGGTCGGAGCGTTTCGGCTGATTACGTAATTACGCGAAATCCGAATGATTTTGCTGACAGTCAGATATATGTTATATCGCCTGACGAGTTTCTCGCTCAGATTACTTCGCAGAATTGAAAGTGACGCGCAGATGTGCTATAATGGCAAAAACGCAAAAATAAAACTGGGAGGGAAATATTTCATGTATGCAATAAAAGCCATATACGACGGAATAAATTTTAAGCCCGTGCAGCCGATACCTGTAAAAGAAAATTACGAAGTTGTCATCACATTTGTCGAACCTTTAAAAAAAGACCAAAAAGGCATAATGGACTTTGCCGGGATTTGGGAAGATGAAAGCGCGCTTGATTTGGATGAAATAATGGCTGAAAGAAAAAATTTTTCTTTGGGGAGAATGGAAGATGACGATATTTCTTGATACCGATACATTGTCATTTTTTTTGTCGGGCAATTCTGCCGTGGCTGGCAAAATGAATGAAGCTATCGTTGCCGGATCCCAGATTTGTTTGACTTGCATAAATGTTTACGAAATTGCAAAAGGTTTAAAATACAGAAACAACAAAAACAGGGAGTTTGATTTTTATAAGTTTTTAACAAATGTCACCGTGTTTTACTTAGACGACGCTGCCATTCAAAAAGCGGCAGATATATACGCAAATTTAAGAAAAACGGGCATAACTGTCGGAGACGCAGATATTTTGATAGCTTCGATCGTCATAACAAACGCCGGAAAATTGATTACGAACAACAATAAGCATTACCAGTATATCAATGGTTTGACAATAAATGATTGGTTCGGGGAATGATTGCTGAAACCAAAAGCTATTGAAAGTGACGCGCAGATGTGCTATAATGGCAAAAATGCCAATAAATAAAAATAAATAAACAGGAGGCAATTTAAAAATGTACGACATCACCAAAGCGCAGCCTACCCCCGGCAACACAAAATGGTTCCAGAACGACCGCTTCGGGCTTTTCATCCACTGGGGAACATATGCCCTGGCCGCCCGCCACGAATGGGTGAAAAACATGGAGGCGATACCCGACGAGATCTACGACAAATATTTCAGGCATTTCGACCCCGACCTCTACGACCCTAAGCTTTGGGCCAAGGCCGCTTCCGACGCGGGCATGAAATATTTCGTGATCACCACGAAGCACCACGAGGGCTTCTGTCTGTGGGATACCGATCTGACCGACTACAAGGCCACAAACACCCCCTATGGCAAGGACGTGCTCGCGCCGATGGTCGATGCGTTCAGGGGCGAAAACATGAAAGTGGGCTTTTATCACTCGCTGCTCGACTGGCACCACCCCGAATACACCTTGGACTCGTGCCACGCGCTAAAAAACAACGCCGAATACCGCGAAAAGGCGAAAAACCGGGATTTGAACAAATATGTGGACTATCTCTGGGGCCAAACAAAAGAGCTCTTGACGAGGTTCGGAAAAGTAGACATACTCTGGTACGACTTCTCGGTGGGCGCCTCCGCCGAGTTTGCCGGCAAGGGCAAAAACGAATGGAGAAGCGAGGAGCTGATCAAATTCATACGCGGAATGCAGCCGGAAATAATCATTAACGACAGGCTCGAAATCGACCAGGACGTAAAAACCCCCGAGCAGTACCAGCCCAGGGAGTGGGTGAAGGTGGACGGCAAGCCGGTGGTATGGGAAGCCTGCCAGACATTCTCGGGCTCGTGGGGCTACCACCGCGACGAGCAGACCTGGAAAAGCGTGGATATGCTCGTGCAAATGCTGATCGACACGGTGAGCAAAGGCGGTAACCTGCTTCTAAACGTGGGGCCCACGGGTCGCGGCGAGTTCGATGAGAGGGCGCTCTCGTGCCTGTCCGGAATGGGCAAATGGATGAAAAATCACAGCCGCTCGATCTACGGCTGCACGCAGGCCCCCGATGAGTTCGCCGCCCCCAGGGATTGCCGGCTCACGTACAACCCCGACAAAAACAGGCTGTACATCCATATGTTCGGCTACCCGTTCGGCGGATTTTTCATGGACGGCAAAGAGATATGCGACAAAATAGAGTACGCGCAGTTCTTAAACGACGCCTCGGAGATAAAATACTCCGTAAAGGACGGGACAGTCTCGTTCAATATCCCGGTGATAAAGCCGAATGTGACCGTCCCGGTCATCGAGGTTTATCTGAAGCCGTAAGCTCGGCCAATATTTTCTTCTCGTCGAGGCGCATGAATATCGGCTCGGCCTTATTGAGTTTGGACCCCGGTTTCAATCCCCCGAACACAAACGCGCTTTCATAGCTTGTCTCGATTTTGGCGTCCGCGTCGATCTGCGAAAAGATCTTCGCGGACGTTTCGGGCATTATCGGGGAAAACAGCACGCCCGCGATCCTCACGCTCTCCAACAGGTTGTACAAGACCGTGCCCAGCCGCTCTTTTTTTGCCTCGTCCTTGGCCAAAACCCAAGGTTCGGTTTCGTCGATGTATTTGTTCGCCCTGTACAAAATTGCGAGAATTTCGCCTATCGCCTCGGCGATTTTGTATTCGTTCATCAACGCCGCATAATTTCCCGCTCCGGCGATGGCCGCCTCCTTTAGCTCGCCGTCGAACTCTCCGGGGCGGCAAGGCTCCGGCACGATGCCCCCGAAATATTTCTCGGCCATCACCACCGTGCGGTTCACTAAGTTGCTGAGCGTGTTTACAAGATCCGCATTGTACCGTCTGACAAATCCCATGTGGGAAAAAGAAGCGTCGCGGTCATAGGGCATTTCGCAAAGCAGGTAATACCTCGTCGCGTCCGCCCCGAATTTGTCGATCATGTGATCCGTATACACCACGTTGCCCGTCGATTTGCTCATTTTCTCGTCGTTGAACAGCCACCACGGGTGTCCGATTATCTGGGCGGGCGGCTCTATGCCCAATCCCCACAGCATCACGGGCCAGTAGATCGAATGAAACCTCATTATATCCTTGCCGATCACGTGCAGATCGCAGGGCCAGTATTTTTCGAACAATTCGGGCTGTTTTTCATTATCGGGGTTATACCCCAGCGCAGTTATGTAATTCGAGAGCGCGTCGATCCATACATAGACGGTATACCCGGGATCGAACTCGACCGGCACCCCCCATTTCACATTCGAGCGCGAGACGCACAGCTCCTGCACCCCGGGCTTTATGAAATTGTTTTCCATTTCGCGCTTTCGCTGAACCGGGACGATAAAATCCGGGTGGGATTCGATATATCGCTCGAGCTTTTGCTGATATTTCGACAGTTTCAGTTTATATGCGACTTCTTTTACCTCGCGAAGCTCCCCGCCGCAGTCGGGGCACAGCCCAAAAGAGGCGCTTATCTGCGAGGGCGTGAAAAACGATTCGCACGGCACGCAGTACGGCCCTTCATATTGGTCTTTGTAAATGTCGCCGTTTTCATAAAGCCTGGCAAATATCTTTTTGACCGACTCGATATGCTCGCCGTCGGTGGTCCTTATGAACTTGTCGTAGCTTATATTCAGCCTCGCGTAGGTGTTTTTTATCATCTCCGTGATTTTGTCCGCCGACTCCTTCGGGGATATGTTCGCCGCTGCGGCGATTTCCTCGATTTTTTGGCCGTGCTCGTCCGTGCCGGTCAAAAAGAACACGTCGCGGCAGCAAAGCCTCTTGTGCCGCGCTATCGCGTCGGCGTAAACGATCTCGTAATCGTTTCCGATATGGGGCTGTTTGGACGAATAGGCTATCGCCGTGGCTATGTAAAATTTTTCGCCTTTCACACTACGTCCCCTTTTCTCTTGAGTTTGAAGTCGTTGCTTTCGGAGCGCGGCTTTTTTTCTTTCTTCTTCTTATTTTCGTCGATTATGATCTCCGGAGCCAATCCGATGTTCTCCACGTTCTCTTTGGTTATTATTATTTTCGCGATATTTTCGTTGGATGGGGACTCGAACATGACATCTTGCAATATCTTCTCGATAATCGAGCGGAGCCCCCTTGCCCCGATTTCGCGCTTTGCGGCGAGCTGCGCCACCGCTTTCAGCGCCTCTTCGTGAAATTCGAGCTCCATTTCGTCTATTTCAAACAGCTTTTTGTACTGTTTGACAATCGAATTTTTGGGCTCGGTCAAAATCCGCACCAGCGCCTCTTCGTTCAATTCGTCGAGGGTGACGAATATGGGCAGCCTGCCCACCAGTTCGGGTATGAGCCCGTATTTCACTATGTCGTGCGAATCTACGTTTTCTAAGATCCTGCTCTGTTTTTTTTCTTCCTTTGTCTGCACCGTGCCCAAAAAGCCCATTACCGACGAACCCTGTTTCTTTTCTATTATGTCGCCTATTCCATCAAAAGAGCCGCCGCATATGAACAGGATGTTTTCGGTGTTCACTTGTATGAAGTCTTGGTTTGGATGCTTCCTGCCGCCTTGGGGCGGGACGTTTGAAATCGTGCCCTCCAAAATTTTCAAGAGCGCCTGCTGCACGCCCTCGCCGGATACATCGCGCGTTATCGATCGGTTTTCGCTGCGGCGCGAAATCTTGTCTATTTCGTCTATGTAGATTATACCCCGCTCAGCTTTCGCGACGTCCCAATCCGCAGCCTGGATCAGGCGCAGCAGTATGTTTTCCACGTCTTCGCCCACATACCCGGCCTCTGTCAAAGTGGTCGCATCGGAGATCGCGAAGGGGACTTTGAGTATCTTCGCGAGGTTCTGGGCGAGGTAAGTCTTGCCCACCCCGGTTGGCCCTAAAAGCAGTATGTTGCTCTTTTGGATTTCCACGTCGTTGTCGCTTTTTTGCAGTATCCGCTTGTAGTGGTTGTATACCGCGACGGAAAGCGCTTTTTTTGCCCTGTCCTGCCCTATCACGTAATTGTCGAGTTTCTGTTTTATCTCCACCGGTTTCGGCAAGTTCGATATCCTCAGTTCTTCGCCCCCTGCTTCCGCGCTGATCGCTTTTTCGATTTCTTCTTCGACTATCTCGTTGCATTTCGCCGCGCAGCTGTCGCATATGTACAGTCCCGTCGGGCTTTCTATGAACATTTTCACCTGGTTTTTCGTTTTTCCGCAAAAAGCGCAGAAAGCCTGCGGGGTCGTTTTTTTGCCGCCCGAATTCCCGCCCGAATATTTGTACGCCATTTGAAATTCCTCCGGATTATTATAATCTCTTCTCTATCACTTTGTCGATAAGGCCGTATTTGAGAGCTTCGTCGGCGGTCATGAAATTGTCGCGGTCGGTGTCTTTTTCGACTTCTTCGACGGGCTTGCCGCAATTAGCGGCCAGGATTTCGTTCAGTTTGCGTTTTATCTGGATGATCCTGTCGGCGTGGATTTTTATGTCCGTGGCTTGGCCCTGCATCCCGCCCATGGGCTGGTGGATCATTATTTCGCTGTTTGGCAGCGCGAGCCTTTTGCCCTTTGTTCCCGAGGAAAGCAAAAACGCCCCCATGCTCGCCGCCATGCCCACGCATATCGTCGAGATGTCGCATTTTATGTAGTTCATCGTGTCGTATATCGCCATTCCCGAAGATATGGAACCTCCCGGGCTGTTGATATAGAAGCTTATTTCCGCTTCTGCGTCCTCGTGTTCGAGAAACAAAAGCTGCGCCACCACTAAGCTCGCGGTCACGTCGTTCACCTCGTCGCTCAGCATTATTATCCTCTCGTTTAAAAGCCTCGAAAAAATGTCGTAGGATCTCTCGCCCATATTCGTCTTTTCGATGACTATCGGCACCAATGCCATAAAATCACTCCTTTGCATTGTTTTTTATTATTGTTTTTTATCATTCTTCGCTTTCGCCGTCATCGTCATATTCGTCGTCGTGGTCGTGGCCGTCGTGATCGTGGCCGTCATGCGTCAATTCCTTTTTGAACTCTTCGGAACTTTTTTCGACTTCGGCTATATTTGCGTTTTCTTTCAAAAATTGCACCGTTTTTCTTGCTGCAATCTCGTTTTTCAGCAGATTTGCGTCAGCGCGCTCTTTTACCGCTTCTTTTTCGAGTTTGTAGGTTTCCGCCATTTTATCGTATTCGGCCTCGATTTCATCTTCGGATGCCTCGATGTTTTCGAGGGCGGCCACCTTTTCGAGGGCGAGCATTGTCTTGATTTGCTTCTCGGCCCCCGCAGCGAACTGGGCGCGCATCATTTCCGGCGTTATGCCGATGTATTTCATGTATTGTTCCATTTCGATGCCTTGGCTTTGCATTCTGTACGCCTGATCTTGAATCCGGTTGTCTATTTCGTTTTGTATCATTATGTCGGGGATGTCGGATTCGAAATTCGCGAGCAAACTGTCTATGAGGCGGCCCTCAAGCACATAGTCGGCTTGTTTGTCGTATCTCTCCTTTATTTTTTCCCCGACATCGGCTCTGTACTGCTCCAAGGTGTTAAATTCGGATACATCCTTGACGAATTCGTCGTCGATTTCGGGCAATTCCTCGAATCTTATCGAATTCAGCCTGACTTTGAAAATCGCATCCTTGCCTTTCACATCCTCGCTTTGGTAGTCCTCGGGAAAAGTGACGGAAACTTCGAATTCGTCGCCGATGTTTTTGCCGGCCACCTGTTCTTCGAAGCCCTCTACGAATTGGCCCGAGCCGAGCTTCAGTTTGTGGCCTTCGCCTTTTCCGCCCTCAAATGGGACTCCGTCGACAAAACCCTCGAAATCGATGTTGGCTTCATCGCCCATTTGCGCCGGCCTGTCGGTTATATCCAGGCTGCGGGCGTTTCTTTTTTGCGCCGCGGCGATTTCGGAATCTATGTCTTCTTCCGAAACTGCGACGATCGCCTTTTGGGCTTCCAAACCTTTGTACTCTTTGATTTCGACTTCGGGCTTCACCGTGTATTTGGCAGTCACGAACACCCCGTTGTCGTCTATCGACTTCACGTCGATTTCCGGTTTCGAAACCGGGTTTATCTTGGACTCGGCGAGCGCCTGTTCGACTGCATCCGGCAGCAGCTCGCTGAGCGCTTCTTCGTAGAACAGCCCCTTGCCGTACATTTTTTCGACTATGATCCTGGGGGCTTTGCCTTTCCTGAATCCGGGGACGCTGAGGTTGGGAGCTTTGGAGCGGTAAATTTTTGTCACCGTCTCCGCGAACAGCTCCTTGTCGATCTCGATTTCGAGCAGCGCCGTGTTTTTTTCCGATGCGTCAACGCTTATTAAACTCATTTTGGTTTCATTATCCTCCGTGTGTTGTTTTTTTGTATTTTTTTAGTATAGCATATTTTTTCTTGTTTTGTCAACCGTTACGCGAAATTAACGGAAAAATTAACAATTCGCCAAATCATCCCCCGATCCTGTTGACTTCATCTATTGTTTTTTCCATTGCCGCTTTGGCTTTCGTTTCGGCGGATTCATATTTCGAAGCAAAGCTGCCCGCGTTCGGGTATACGGATTCAAGCAGATAGCCTATGCTGCTCCAGTTGAATATGAAGCCCAAATCGTATATCCTCGTGCCGAATATCAAATCGAGCATTTCGGCGGATTCCTCGTCGCGTATCGTTTTGTTGGTTATCGTGATGTCGAAATACGCATGGCGCACCGTTGCGCGCGATTCATAGCACATATCCTCGATGATTATCGACGCCATTTCCGGATCGGGGGTCGTCACCGGGAATATCATCGAGTTTGAAGTGGAGGGCTGGACCGTGTGATAATATTCGTTTTGGAGGGCGTCGAATTTCGGGAATGGCATGACCCCGAAATCGCTGTCCATGTTGCGCATCTTGTGCATGACCGTCAGGCTGAGCATATAGAACAGGCCCTTGTCTTCCTGGAACATCTTGTTCACTCCGTTGGTCCACGGGTCGGACATTTTCAGGTCGTTTGCATGGACGCATACGGTTTTGTCCGTCAATACTTCAAATACCCTTTCCGCGACAGAAATCGCCCTTTCCGTGTTGAGGGCGAGATAGGGCAAATCGTCATCGTCTTTTCTTGCGACCATTTCCCCCGTGTTATATACCATGATAGTCTTTGCGCCGTTGTCCGTCAACAGGCCGACTTGGTCGTTTTCGTCGAATTTGCCGTTTCCGTCAAGGTCTTTTGAAACTTGCCTGACAAGGCCGAAAAATGTGTCGAAAGTCCAATTGTCTTCTTTGACGTAGGAATACAGATTGCCCATTGCGTATTCCTCGACCACTTTTTTGTTGAACATTATGACCCATGTGGCATCGTTTGTCATCAGGGTCATATCGCCTATCAAGAAATACTGGGCGCCTCCGAGCGTGAGCATTTTATTTGCCCTCTGGTCCCACCAGATTTGGCCGAACTGCACATGCGGGAAAGCCGTCGACAAATCCATCAAAAGCCCCTGGGCAGCGAGGTTCGCGCCGCCGTTCAAGTCGGGCATTATGACGTCGTATTCATGCGTTCCCGCCAAAACGGATTTTTTTCCCATATCGGCCGGAGCGCTGTGCGCCCCCGCCCGCACTTCTGATATGTTTATGTTGTATCTGTCCTCGATTATCCGGTTTCTTTTATACACTGCGTCGTTTATCGGGTCGCCGTTTTCCTCTTGGGCGAAAACATCCTGGGCGCCCCAGTATCCGTTGCCGTCGAATTCTTTGACGAGAAAGGTGAAATTATACCCGTTGTAATCTTTTTCGGGCATATCGTGCAAAATTTCGGGTTCGGCCGAATCTTCGGATTCGCCCTCCGCCTGAGCGTCGTCCGACCCGGCGTCGCCGTCGTTTTGGCTGCCGCCGCTTCCCGCGCATGAAAAAACGGCGGGAAGGATCAAGGCGGTTATCAAAAGCAACATGATAAGTTTCCGTAGTTTGGTTTTCATAATAAGAGCCCTTTCGCTGACAATTGTTTGTTTGTTCCTGTGTTTTTTTCAGTATACTACATATTTTTGCTTCTGTCAAGAAAACATTTTCAAAACTTTACAAATTTGTCGTTGAAATCTTGGCAAAAATGTGATACTCTGTATTGCATAAATGATTTTTATGCGATTGCACGGAGGAGAATATCATGAACATATCGAAATTCGATAAAAACACGGCTGTGGAAAGCCACAACGGCACTATACTGGCCAGCGAGGTTTTGCCAAAAGGCATGGCCGCGCCTTTTGACCATGCCTGGGGATACCTTGAAAACGGCAATGAGATGGAGGGCCATTCGCACAAAACAAACGAGGTCTATTTTGTGTTCGCGGGAGCCGGGACTGTGGTCGTGGGGGATGAGAGGGCGAAAGTTTCGTGCGGCGATGTGATCGAGATACCGCCGAATGCATACCACACGATGATTTGCGACGCGAACGCGACGCTGCTGTGGGCGGCGCTGTGGTGGAAGCAGTAAGAAGGGGTTAGAAATGACAAAAACCGCCTGTTCGATTTCTTTTGTGACCTCGGCCATAGTGAACAATTACGCGCCTCTGCTTTTTTCGATGTTTCAAAATTCATACGGGATAACTTTGGAAAACATCTCCGTTTTCATAGCTTTCAATTTCGGCGCGCAAATTCTCGCCGCTTTGATTTTCCCGAAATTCATAGACAGGATCGGCTATCGGACTTCGACGGCGGCCGCCCTTCTTCTCGCCGCTTCGGGATTGGTCGGGCTGGCTTTTTTGCCGGATTTACTGCCGTCCCCGTTTATCGGGCTTCTGGCGGCAGTCGTAATATATGCGCTTGGGAGCGGAATTATAAACGTGACTATAAACCCGATCATAGAAGAGTGTTCCTTGGGTTCGTCCGAAAAAACCCGGAGCTTGCTTTATTCTTCATACTGCTGGGGATATGTGGCCGTGGTCGCGTTATCGACTGTATTTTTCAACTTTTTTGGCCTCGGGCACTGGAAGCTGCTCACATGCCTGTGGGCGGTTGTGCCGCTTTTTGACGCGGCGCTGTTTTTGCTTTCGCCGGCCAAGACAAAAAAACCGGATGCAATTGGGAGCGATGCAAGCCAAAAATCGGGGATTTCTTTAAAGCAGCTGATATCATCGAATATTTTCATCGGGCTGGTGGCGGTCATGATATGTTCGGGAGCCTCCGAGCATACGATGTCGCAATGGGCTTCGATGTTCGCCGAAATTGGCTTAGGCGTGTCAAAAGCGGTCGGCGATTTCGCGGGGCCGTGCTTTTTTGCGGCGATGATGGGCATTTCCCGCATCATATACACGCTTTCGTCTAAAAAAATAAAACTCGAGACATATATGCTCGCAAGCGGAATTTTATGCGCTTTAGGCTATGTTTTGGCGGCGCTTCCCACGGTTCCCGCCGTTTCGTTTTTGGGGTTCGGCCTGTGCGGATTTTCCGCCGGGATATTCTGGCCCGGGACGGTGAGCCTTGCCGCCCGGAGCTTCCCCGGCGGCGGGACACCCATGTTTGCCGCGCTGGCTTTGACCGGAAATATAGGCGCCGCCGCCGGCCCGATGGCCGTGGGGATCGCTTCCGAGGCTTTTGGTTCGCTGGGCGCCGGGCTTTTGCTGGCCGCGATATTTCCGGCCATACTGGCGGCGGGGATAATATATCATATGAAAAACAAAAAAACAGTTAAAAATTGACAATAACGGGAACTTTCAGAGGCGGTTCCGCGTCAAATAACGCACAAGGCCATCACTCGATGTTTTGGAGGAAATAATAAGTATGATTGTATCGCCGATAAAAAAGTACGCGCCGCCGAAATACCCCACGCAGGCCCGGGCGATCCTCGACCCCGGGCTGCTAGCCAAGCTGCCCCCGCGCTGGCAAAAGAACGCGGCGGTGTTCGCGGCCGCGGGGATGCTTGGCGCGATCGCGCTTTCCTCGTGCGGGATTTTCGGGGACAAGGATACCGGATACAGCCCGGAGGGCGAAAATTACTTGAATGTGGCGCCGATATTTATGCACGGCGGCGGCACGGGAAGCATAGGCTGCGATATGGTCGCCCCGCCCGTGTTCCTGTCGGAGCAGGAGGCACTCGCCATCATAAAAAGCGAGGCCGAATCCGGCGGGCTGAAATTCGGCGACAAACCGCCGGAATACGTGGCCACCAAAAACAAATCGGAGACGGAATACAGCTGGGAACGGGAAAACAAATTCGAACTGGGCGACGGGAGCGTGGCGTTGGATCTGTACGACGGAAAAGCCGGCGTGGCGGCCAGCTATGTCTCGATGAAATCGGCGGAGGAGATATACCCGAACGGCCCCTGGTCGAGTGTCACGGGGTATCAGCCAAAAAGGCTCGCCGAGCTGAGCGCCGAGGATTTCGCGGGGCAGATGGGCGATATCGCGGTGGGCGTGTTCTACGACCCGGGAGTTCCGTACGATACCGAGGAACATCAGCAGATACTTTCGCAGTTTTATTCGGACATGAAAGAGTATGACTACAATGAAGCCCGTATGGAGTACGAGGCAGAGGCAAAGCTATTGATGGAGGCGGACTTGCGGGCGCAGGTGCGCGACTTTATCGAATGGCTGCAAGGGCAGGGGATCATATAGATGCACTTGACGCTTCATATCACAAACAAATGCAACCTTCGCTGCAAATACTGCTATGTCCGAAAAGGCGAAGAGACGATGGCCAAAAAAACGGCGTATGCCGCAGTGGATTTGGCGGCGCGCGAAAAAAAGCCCTGCGGGCTCATCTTCTTTGGCGGCGAGCCGTTAGTCGAGCGCGGACTCATATACGACATAGTGGAGTATTCGCAGAAAATAAAAAGGGAAACCGGCCAAGTTTTCTATTACAAGATAACCACGAACGGCACGCTGTTGGACGAGGAGTTTTTGAGGTTCTCGAGCGGCATCGATATGATGGTGGGGTTTTCGCACGACGGCCATATGCAAGACGACTGCCGCCTCTTCGCCGACGGATCGGGCACTGCGGCGATCCTCGAGGACAAAATCCCCATGCTGCTCCAATACCAGCCCTATGCGGTCGCCATGTGCACCGTGAACCCAAGCACCGCGGGCAAACTGGCCGAGTCGGTAAAATGGCTGTTTGAGAAGGGATTTCGGTATATCGCAATATCGCCAAACTATGACAAGTCCGCGCCCTGGGACAAAAAGAGCCTCGCCATTCTCGAATCGGAATACAAGAAACTTTCGGGGCTTTACATAAAATGGACGAGGGAAAACCAAAAGTTTTATCTGTCGTGCTTCGAGATGAAGATCATGTCGCATTTAAAAGGCGAAAAATACTGCGAGGACCGCTGCCAGCTCGGGCGCAAGCAAGTTTCGGTCGCGCCGGACGGCAGGCTGTACCCCTGCGTGCAGTTCGTGGGCGAGGCGGAGTACGAGATGGGCGACGTGTTTTTTGGCATTGACGCAAACAAAAGAAAGATCATAGAGCAGAAAGGCTCCGCGATTTCGCCGCTCTGCGCCGGCTGCGCGGTCAACAAACGCTGCAACCACACCTGCGGCTGCCTAAACCGCCAGGCCACCGGCAGCGTCGGCGAGGTTTCGCCGGTGCAGTGCGCCCACGAGCGGATGCTGCTGCCGATCGCGGACTCATTGGCCGAGAGGCTGTACAAAGAAAAGAACCCGCTGTTTCTGCACAAGCATTACAACGAGTTCTATCCGGTTCTGTCATTGATCGAGGACAAGGCGAAAACTTAAAATATTTCGCCGTTTTCCACGCGAATCAAATAGTCTTCGATTTTGTAGTACGGAATTTCACCTCTTAATTTCGTAAAATCGTCGTCGCCCCGGTATAAAACCGCCCTATGCACCGTTATTGCATCATATTGCTCTCTCATGTATTCTATGAGTTTCGTATTTATGAGATTTTTGCCGTGGTCGGATTTCGCTTCGTCGCTGCGTTTCACCTCGTATAAATACAAGGCAGATTCGCGTCTGTCGTGAACGACAATATCTATTTCGCCATCCCCCGAGAAGATGCGAAAAGCGGACAAATACAGCAAGGAATCGCCGCGGGATTCAATCCTTTTCGCAAATGTGATCAAGCACGCCAGTTCAAGCATATATCCGTCCGCCGCTTCTTCAATGCCCTCCAAAACCTCGCTCTCCTTGATTTCTCCGCTCAGCGCCGCGCTTTTTAACACGGTTTGCATGGCAAATAACGCAAATGCCCGCGAAACGGCTGTCTGCGCAAATACGGGCTTTACTCTCGGTTCCGTGTCTGACCTTAAATCGACGAGCCATATAAATCCAATCATCTTCATCATTTCCAATACGGCATTTGCTTTTTTTCTGTCATACTTCGACGATACCGATTTGAATACAGGCGCATAACTGCGAATTTTTGCTTTAGCTGCGGCAGGTATGCTTATCCCGCAGTCCCGCATCGCGGCTTCCACAACTTTTGCCAACGGTTCGCCCCATGCGGCATTCGCGTGTTCATACATATTTGAAAGCGACAAACATTCGCAAATCGCATGGCATATCGCGTATAATTCTCTTTCATCCAGAAACCTGATTTCCTCGCCGACCATGACTTTTCTGCTTGAGTTCAATATTGTGTTTCGCAAATTGCGCACAACGCTCGAAATCAAATATTCCTCTACCTCGTCCTCATCCGGCGGATAGTCCGGTTTTCTCCAGAATACGCCGCCGCTGTGCGCATATTTGAGAATATCCCCTTTCGTTATGCGATAATACTCAGGGTAGCTCATGCGCGTGGTGCTGAATTCCAGATATCTTCCGTGCAGCGACGATTGCTTCGCAAAGGCAAACGCCAATGAGTCCGTGCCCGACAAAACTATCCGCACCAAAGAAACCGAGGCGAATTTGTCGGCAAACGCCATTGCTCGGTCTGCGAACCCGTCCGCCCATGTCACTTCGTCGATGTAAAAATATTTGATCCCGATTTTCCTGAGGTTTTTCATCCATGCGTAAACATCGTCAATACTGTATTCCGCATAATTCAAAGTGAGATACGCCGATTCTTTCAAAAATTCGGCGCGTCCCGCGAGCTGTTTCAAAATCACCGTTTTGCCTGTGCTTCGCATCCCGTACAGTATGGCGACAATGCGCACCGTATCGGCGCGGCTCACAAAATCCCTGACTTGAAAATATGCGTCGCGGCATTCCATGGCCATAAACTCCGCGCATACAGCGGCAAGTTCATCGCCTAAGGCAAATTCGCCGAAATCGAGCTGTTCAACGGGGGAGCCGCCAAGATGCGCTATCGTTTCATTGTCTGTGATCTCGACGTCAAATTTGCCTTTGGGCGCCGTTTTTAACCCTTTGACAAGTTCGTCTGTTTTGACGAGTTTGATATCATCGGGTTTGTTGGGGTTCCGGCAGCCGTAAAATACATCATAACCCGATTTATATGAAAACACCACTTGTATTTTATCAGACATTTAGCTCACCGCTTCTCACGATGTCGCCATTGAGCGAATCGAAAATTTCGTCTATGGTTTTATCTTCGGCTTCCGGATCGCCGCTTTCGTCAAGCCACTCCGTCAGCGCCATGCGAACCAAACCGGCTAATGAGATGTTTCGGCGATCCGCCGCTTTTTTCGCCTCGGCATAAAGCTTGCCGGGCAGAAGCATATTCAAAGCCGTATCATTTTTTTTCATCGTTATATAACACCTGCCTTTATATGTAGCAGTATACTACATATTTTCGCTTCTGTCAAGAAAACATTTCCAAAACTTTACAAATTCGCCGTTGAAGTTTTGGCGAAATAGATGCAAAAGAAACCGCCGGGACTTGGTCCCAGCGGTTTATTTATGATATCCAAGTCATTTCAGCGGAATGATGACGGCCTGGTCATCGAGCAGCTCTATATCCATGCAATACAGACCGATGCCTTTGACGATGTCTTTCGCGTTTTCAAGCGGTTTTTTGAAAGTATACACGAGCGTATACAAGTTCGCGTTGCGGTCGGCCGCCGGCATTATCCACGAATAATTGCTCAAATGATTTTTGTTTTCGTCGACCAATGTGAACAAAGGCTCTTCGACCATTCCCTCGCATCTATATGTGAACGTGACAGCTTCGTCGGTTATCTCGCAGCTTTCTATCGTTACGCTGCCGTATTTGCTGAAATTGAGTTTTTTTGGCAGATTGTTCAGCTCTGCATAATCGAGCACGCCGAAATCCAGCCCGCCGTTATACGGGACAAGCTTTAGATATTGGATGTCATCGGGCGCGCTGCCGTAAAATTCGACCACGGAGGTTTCGTCTTTTTCCCAGTCATTGCGGGAAGTCATATAGAAATTCGTGCGCCCGTAAAATTTCCCTTTGTCGTCCACGATGTAATATTTGTTCAGCAATTCGCGGTTTACCGGGCTTTCCCCGCCTTTTTCCGTCATCACTAATATATTGCCCAGAGGCGACATTTTCACCTTGTCGATGATTATATTGTGCACTACTTCGCTTGGATATTTGTCCTCAAGATATTTGATTTCGATATCCTCGATGTCGATATCCTCGTCTTCATCAAAATCGCCGGCCAAAATTCTTCTGTAATCTTCGTATTCGCTTTCATATTCATCGGAAAAACGGGTAAATCTCGGCTGCCTGATCGCGGCTTTCAAATTGGGCGCGACCACCACGGCTTCGATTTTGCTCTCGCTCATGTCAACCGTGAGATTCACGCTTATCGGCACAGGATCGGCAATGCCGTCCTCCCCCCTGTATTTGTCCCAGAATTCGAGCCTGTTGTAAAAATAATGATAGCTGATCTCAATATCGAAAACTTCCGGCAAATTTTTTGTTATCGTATAGCGCCGCGCGCCTTTGAGTTCATAATCCGACGCAAAATATCCGTCCTGGTTCGCGTAACCGTTTCTGTCATTCAAAAATTCATATCCGGGTATTTCCAGCCTGACCTCGTTGACCATCAAAGCGTTGATCGCGATATACGGGTTGTTGAAGTCTTTTGTGATTTCTTTTGTTTCCTCCAAAAGATTTTTTTCGCTTTTTATCGTATAGAATACGTTTAAAAAAGTCCCGTCAAAGGCTATATTGTCCACCGTGAGGCTGAACCCGTCTTTTTCTGCGCTCAGGCCGACTTCGCTGCTGTATCGCTTGATTAATTCCTGGTCCGCCGAATAGCGCATTTGTTTTTGCGAATCGAAGAAGCCTATATCGCCTCCGAGCATTTTTAGTATCAACGGGGCGCTTGCGGCGGCGGCAGTCACCAAAAACAGGAACATAGCCGCCGCAAGTATCGGTTTTATCAGGCGTTTGCGTTTTTTGACGGTTTTTTGCTTTGTTTCGGCCGAAGTTATGCCGCCCTCGATTTTTTCCCATATGTCGGGGGCTTTTTCGACCGCAAATTCCCGCGTTATTTTTTCTTTTATATAACCGCTGTTTTTCATTGTGTTTTACACCTCGTTTTTTATGCCGCATTGAAAACGGCTTTCGTTTTGGGTTATATTTTCGCGCATGGAGTCTATGCTTTGTTTGTAGCGCCGCGTGATCGTGCCGAGGGGCCGTTTCGTTATTTTTGCTATTTCCCGGTGCTTGAAGCCATATATCACATGAAGGATCACTATTTCCCGGTCTTGCTCGGACAAATCCGAAAGCAAGCTTTCAACGCCGGTTCCGTCCGCAAAAGGCACGGAAAATTTTTCGGAATCGAAAAATTCGCCCTCCATGCTCACGCTCCGGCTCAGCGCGCGGATTTCCGATATTGCTTTGTTTCTGGCGATGGCGAGCAGCCAGGCGCGCGGATTTTTGTGAAATTTGAAGTTTTTTGCGCTGCTGTATACCGCGACAAAAGTGTCCTGCAGTATATCTTCGGCCAAATGCCTGTTTTGCCTGCCTGTATGAAGCAATATGAACGTATATATGCTGTCTTTCATTTCGAGATATATGTCGTGCATAGCTTCGCGGGCAGACGACTCCGAACCCTCGGAAATTTGTTTTATTTTGCCGCATAATGTTTCGTCATCCATAACCTTGCCGCTCCTTTTTTTGGCAAATCTGCTGTTTTTGAACATGTTCGATATATAATCGTTTTAAAATGCGTTTTTATTCGCCTGTAACATAAATTTTTTATTTGCAAAAAAATCCGACATAAAATACTTTATATCGGATTATTTCCAT
>Ga0082212_10000299_pt1 | contig 71502 bp, 51 predicted proteins | sample TergutNt197P3_FD_71548 | JGI IMG/M metagenome (GOLD analysis project Ga0082212, IMG submission 71548) | Neocapritermes taracua P3 segment gut microbial communities from Petit-Saut dam, French Guiana - Nt197 P3 | ecosystem: Host-associated > Arthropoda: Insects > Digestive system > Gut ...
AAAGGTTCACTTACGTTAAGTGAATTGGTTGAGCAGGTTGAATATATTCCACTTGAGACAAATGATAATTGCATTGTAGGTGATATAACCGGTTTTGATGTAACTGAAAACTATATTGCAGTATTTTCACGTCTTGGGGGCTATGTATTTCTTTTCGAGAGAAACGGCCGTTTTATTGCAGAGATAGGAAGAAAGGGACAAGGCCCTGCTGAATATTTAATGCCTAATGGAGTGTTGATTGATGAATTAAAAAAATGCGTATATGTAAAAGATTTTGTAAAGTTACTTGTATATGATTTTTCAGGAAAACATCTGAATTCTTTTTCATTAGATGAAAGAGTCAATTCAATTAATATATTTTGTAATAATCAGTTTATTTCAGGAAAGTACAGCAATCAATCGAACGAAGATTATTATGTGTTTGGCATTTGGGATTCTAACATGAATTTAATAAAACAAGGAGTAAAGGGTGTTCCGTTGATAATTAAAAGTGAGTTTGGCGCTAGCTTTGTTAGTATTGGCCCTGAATTATCTTACTATATTTATCAAGGACATCCTCATCTTAAAGAAAGCGTATTGAATGATACAGTTTATCTGTTGAATAGTAAAAATGAATTTATACCTAAATATGTTATCAATTGTGGAAGATATACAATGACAGCTGAAGACAAAGGAGATCTTGATAATTTCCGCTCAAAAAAAGAAAGCGGGAAATTTATTGGTGGAGTATCAGTCTTTGAGTCATCCGATTTTATTTTCCAAAGTTATTACTTTGTAAATAAATGGATTCCATGTTATTTTGACAAAAAAGAGAATAAACTGTTGTATTTTAATTCAGAAGAAGGTATACCTGACGACTATACAGGTGGCATTGATTTTTGGCCCACTTTGCAAAAGAACAATGAGATGTATTGTTTCCAAAATTCTTACAATCTTTTAGACAAATACGCTAAACAAAAGAAAATCACTCCCAAAGGGCCATCAACATCTGTACAAAAAGTACAGTCGCTGCTAAAAACCTTGTACACAGAGGATAATCCTGTACTGATTATTGCAAAAATGAAAGAATAATCCCATGGACCTGAAATCAACAAAAAGATTATTTATTTCTTGATTTACACACCAATAAACAGTAAAAAATATTCAGTAAAATTATTTTTCAATTCGTAATTATGTATGCGGCAACGGATAAGGCTGCATAGTCGCCGATGCTTTCTCCCAATCCGGCCGGAACGATCCGACAAACGCGATGTGAGTGGCTGACACATTCGCGTTGTATAACTTTCTGCATTTCCGGTTCAATCAATGATTTTGCCCGGCCATAGATACTGCCCAGCACAATAACCTCCGGATTCAGGATATCTATCAGGATGGACAAGGCAGAACCTAAATACGATGCACAGATCCGGTAAACTTCAATGGCTGTTGTGTCGCCCGCAAAAGCTGCTTCAGCCACAGACTTAGCCGTGATATCGTTAATATGTTCTATCCTTTCGCAGAATGTAACCTTTTCGCCCATTTGCAATTTCTCAAGCGCCTTTGTTTGCGCCAATTGAGCAATCCCTCCACCACTGCAAAAACCTTCAAACGAACCGGCTTTCCCATATCCAACCGGGCCGTTTTTGTCCAAACGGATATGTCCCACTTCGCCGGCCATGTCGTTGGTTCCGGCATACAGACGCCCGTCAAGAATCAGTCCCGAACCCATACCGGTGCCGAAAGTCAGGAAAATAACATTGTTGTAACCTTTCCCCGCCCCGAATTTCCACTCGGCTAATGCGCAGGCGTTGGCATCGTTCTGCACAGCAGTCTTTATATTAAAACGCTTTTCAAAATACTCAGTAATGGGGATATTGTCCCAGCCGGGCAGATTGGGGGGCGACAGGATCACCCCTTTTTTACTGTCCAACGGGCCGCCGCAACTGATGCCGATGGCTGAGGTATTGTTGGAATCTAAACCGTGGTTTTGCATAATTACCGACGTCGTTTCTATTAGATTATTTATTGTATCGAGCACCGACGCGGTATCGAATTTTATCTTGTCAACGATGTTGATACTTCCATCATCGTTGACCTTCCCGTATGCCACGGCACATTTGGTGCCGCCGATATCTATTCCTATGATATTCATATTTTATTCTTCTAATAAATTAACGATGCTGATATTTCCGGACTGCGGGTCAATACGCAACGTCTTGATTTCAAACGCTTTTATTGTTCCGTTCCATTGAAAATCAACCGACGGGAAGCGAAGCGTTACGGCTGTATCCTTGCCCATCGTCTCCACTAACCGGATGATACCGGCATTGCCGGTTTCGGAATATTTAAGCGCGGAAAGGATCACGTTCGGCGCGTCGACTGACAAAAACGAGCCTGATTTGCTTATTCTACCGCCATGGATACCCTGATAGACAACTACCGGCGGCGCGATAAATTCTTCCGCTAAACGCGGCGCGTTGATATCTTGCCAACTACCCTTGTGGGGCGTCAGTAACATACGCATGGTTTGTATGCCCTGATCCTGCCAGTAGGCTTTATTGTCAGGGTCCATGTTAGCCAATGCGCCCGGGCCATGATGTGCGTAAGGAGCCGAACGGGTAACCGTGATGCGCATATCACTGCCATTGGTGCTATACCCGTACTTGGCATCGTTGAAGACGGTCAAACCATAGGTGGCGCCACTTTGCTGACCGGTCACGTCAATCCATCGTTGGCCGGGTTCTTCTTTGCCATCAGCTTCGCGGACGATAAATCCGTAAGGTATCTCGTAAGTCACTTTGGATGATTCCACATCAACGGGGAATGAAAATTTGAGCATTTTCAATTTTTCGTGCCAGTTGAGTGAAACACGGGCTTCGATATTCCGTGAACCGGCCGTCAGCATCCAGTCAATCGTCATATCAGAATCGCCGTAGGCGCTTTGAACGCGCATGGCAGCACGTAACGGACCGGTTTCAATTACTTTCAGTTTTGCATGACCGAATGCGCCGATCTCGCCCTTGGTGGTATAGTTGTAAGCGCCCGGTATGCTTTTGGTAAAGTCGACCACTTCGTGGCTCCACGTATCGCTCGGATCGTCGATGATGACGCCTTTGCATCCTGTCGCTCCATTTTTAAACACTTCGCGTCCGGTTTCCTTGTCGAAGATACCGATTTGGCCGTCAGGGGAGAAGGTGATACGGTAAAATTCATTTTCCAACCGGTTGTTGTCGGCGCTCACTTTCGATTCGGAGATATTTTCGCCTCTCCTGATTCGTATCTGCCGATACCCCATGGCCGGAATCGAAGTGTTAAAAAGGAAGCGGCGGCGTCCGGTGACGGATTGTGCCTGAACAATTTGTGATGGTAATACTTCGCCGCGCTCATTTGTTATGAGTGGATTCGGTTTGTTGTTCAGGTCGTATTCTACATTGGTTTTGACTTCCCATGCGTGGGGATTGAATACCACCACATACTCCGATGCAGGGTCTTCCGAAGGAATCTGCCATTCTAATTTCTGAACGGCCATCGCCATCGCGTTATGTGCGATATTGATAGCAAAATTATGTCCTTCGCGGGCATGTTGCGAATGGTCGTACACCGAAGTGCCTGCCATACTGTCATGGAATTGAAGGAAAAGCACCTGTTTCCATGCATCGGTGAATTTGTCTTTCGGATAATGCGCCCCCCAATATACCGAACCGAGTCCTGCAATTTTTTCGGCGGTGACTAATGCAAATTCCGCTATCCGGTTATTTTTCTTTATTTCCGTATCGGCGGTGAAGCAGCCGACGGCATGAAACTGTAGTTCGTCTTTCACTACGGGAAGATTCAGCGTCTTATCGTTGCGCATATCGCTGAAATACTTGTCGATCGTACTGTAAAAGACTGTCGGCGCTCCTTTTTCGATTTTCAACGTTTCAATTGACTGGATGGCTTCTTTTGTCGGACCGCCGCCGTGGTCGCCAACACCGTAGAAAGCCATAAACGATCGCATCGGTTGTGTACTACCGCGTTCAAGGATTAGTTCTAACCGTCTGTTTACGCTTCTCTCAGCATTGTAACTATCTTGTATGCGATATGTAAGTACTTGTGTGCCATCAGGGCCTTCCCACCGGAACAGGTCGGCCGGAATCGTCTTTTCATGAGGGCCGGGACGCATAAATACATAATTATTCATCCCTTGCAGGTTAAAGATCTGCGGTAATGTGCCCGCATGGCCGAATGAATCGGGATTAAAAGCTACTTGCGCCCTAACACCTAACAGTCGTTGCATCGTCAATTGCCCATATAATCCCTGACGAACCATGGATTCACCCGAAGGGATGTTCACATCAGGTTCAACCCACCATCCGCCGACAACGTTCCACCGTCCTTCCGTAATCCGTCGTTTGATTTCTTCAAGCATTTGCGGGTCATTGTCGGCAACCCACTGGTAGAACTGGGCGGAGCTGGAAGTGAAAACAAAATCGGGCGTTTCGTTCATTCGGTCGAGCGCCGATCGGAACGTGCTGTGTACAATTGAAATGCCTTCGTGCCAGGGCCATAACCATACCGGATCTATATGCCCATGACCAATCATATAGAATTTATATGCCGAGGCATTTCGGGGCCATTCCGGTAGTGGGGATGCTTTTGCAATTAACGATGTCAATGGAGTCAAAGCAACAGCAGTAGTCCCTGCAACTGACTGCCTGATAAAATTTCTACGGGTAATCAAAGTTCTATTTTTCATAAATTCATATTTGTTTGAACGCATAAAAGTAGACAAAAAAAATTGAATGACAAAAAAAAATTAGGAATTAAAAATTAGGAATTAGGAATTTTTTGCGTAAACGTATGTGAGTTTTTTCATAATTTTCATAATTTTCAATTTTCAATTTTCAATTCTCAATTATTTTTACTATCTTTGCCGCACTTTTTTTTTGAGATTATTAACTTATTGTTTAACATTTAATTAATTAACGGAGTATTAACATTTAAAATGGAAAATTTAAAAGACATTGTTCCAGTAGAAGATTTCAATTGGGATTCCTTTGAAAAAGGTGAAACCTATAATGATGAAACAAAAAATGACTTGGTGAAAACTTATGACGACACTCTTAACACCATGAAAGACAAGGAAGTTGTCATGGGTATTGTCACAACAATGAACAAACGTGAAGTAGTAGTAAATATCGGCATCAAATCGGATGGTGTAGTACCCATGTCGGAATTTCGCTATAATCCCGATTTGATGATAGGCGATCAAGTAGAAGTTTTTATCGAAAACCAGGAAGATAAAAAGGGACAGCTTATTTTATCTCACAAGAAAGCACGCGCTTCACGATCGTGGAATCGTGTTAACGAAGCGCTTGCAAGTGATGAGATTATTAAAGGATTTGTCAAATGTCGTACAAAGGGTGGCATGATTGTCGATGTTTTTGGGATCGAGGCATTTTTGCCCGGTTCGCAAATTGATGTGAAGCCGATTCGCGACTACGATATCTTTGTCGGTAAAACGATGGAATTTAAGATTGTAAAAATCAATCACGAATACAAAAACGTTGTAGTGTCGCATAAAGCGTTGATCGAAGCCGAACTCGAACTGCAGAAAAAAGAGATTATTTCGAGATTGGAAAAAGGACAGGTACTCGAAGGTATTGTGAAGAATATTACGTCATACGGTGTGTTTATTGATTTGGGAGGCGTAGATGGGTTGATTCACATAACCGACCTTTCATGGGGACGGGTTACCCACCCCGATGAAATCGTACAATTAGACGAAAAGATCAATGTGGTTATCCTTGACTTTGATGACGAAAAGAGGCGTATCGCTCTTGGATTAAAACAATTAACCCCTCATCCATGGGATGCTTTGGATCCTGAGTTGAAGGTTGGAGACAAAGTGAAAGGTAAAGTTGTCGTGATGGCTGATTATGGCGCATTTATCGAAATAGCGCCCGGAGTGGAAGGATTGATTCATGTTTCAGAAATGAGTTGGACACAACATCTTCGTAGTGCACAGGACTTTATGAAGACGGGAGATATCATTGAAGCTGTTATCCTGACCTTAGATCGCGAAGAGCGTAAAATGTCGTTAGGTGTTAAGCAACTGAAACCGGATCCATGGGAAAACATCGAAGGAAAATTCTTTGTTGCATCCAAACATATTGCGAAAATTCGCAACTTTACAAATTTCGGCGTTTTTGTTGAAATAGAGGAGGGCGTAGATGGGTTGATCCATATTTCAGATTTGTCATGGACGAAAAAGATCAAACACCCAAGCGAATTTACCCATATCGGTTCGGAAATCGATGTGAAAGTACTTGAAATAGATAAGGAGAACCGACGCTTAAGTTTGGGGCACAAACAATTGGAAGAAAATCCATGGGATGTGTTTGAAACGTTCTTTACGGTAGGTTCCATTCATGAAGGTACCATCATTGAATCTTTAGACAAAGGCGCTGTTATTGCATTACCTTATGGCGTTGAGGGATTTGCAACCCCTAAACATTTGGTGAAAGAAGACGGTTCGACAGCTAAAGTCGAAGAAAAACTTTTATTTAAAGTGATTGAATTTAATAAAGAAGCCAGACGGATCATCCTTTCACATAGCCGGATTTTTGAAGATGAGCAGAAAATTGCGAAGAGCAAAGAAGGTGGTGAAAAGAAATCGGGACGAGGTTCGTTCAAACAGGATACACTCGATAATACAAATCCTGCAATTGAAAAAACCACATTAGGCGATATTGAGGAATTGGTCGCTTTGAAAGAAAAGATGAAAGCCGCAGATTCCGGTAAGAAAGTAAAAGCATCAAAACCAAAAACCAAGAAAAAAGAACTTGAAAATGATGAAGCAGTGATGCCGGAAATTGTGGCTAAAGTTTCTGAAATACAGGAAGAAGTAAATGATACTATTCCATTAGTTATTGAAGAGACTGCTGTAGAAATCGAACATCCGGAAGAGGTGATTGAAGCCGTTGAAGCTGTAGATATGCAGCTTGCCGCCGATACACCTGCAACCTCAGAAGTTGATGAAACAGAAGCGTAATGGTTGTTGCCTGTAATAGCAAAAAAAGAGGGTTGCTTATTTGCATACCCTCTTTTTTTTAATGATGAATTGTCCCCCCAACTCTTAACTCTTAACTCTTAACTCTTAACTCATAACTCTTAACTTTCCCCTACCTTCTCCCCGATGACGTCGTTGACGAACGACGTGCCGGTGGTTGTTGTTGTTCTTGTTGTTGACTTTGTTGTTGACTTTGTTGGCGTTGCTGCACCTGTGGTTGTTGTCTTTGGCTTTGTTGCCGCTGTTGCACCTGTGGTTGTTGCTGCACTTGCTGTTGCTGACGTTGCACTTGCTGTTGCGTGTTATTATTGTCACTTTGAGCACGTTGAATTTGTCTATTTGTTTGCGGCGCAGCCCTGTTGGTTACACGCGGTTGTTCTTGTGTCGGACGATAGTCCGGTTCGGTCGACTGACTCTGTTGCGAGCTTCTTGATGGAGTAGTAGCACGGGTTGCCGGTTGATCCGTTTGAGTACGTGTTTGCGGTGTTGATACCCTGTTATTTGTTTCCGGCGCCGTTGACGATCTGCTCGACCTCTCGTCTGTTGTAGGACGATAAACGCGCATTTCGTTATTGCTTATTCCTGTACTTCTACTGTCGGAGGTGCTTGATACGCGCATCGGCTCAATGGTTCTGCCCGTATATCTTTGAACATCAGCAGTATTTGGGCCTCTGCTGTAACGATTGTTATTTTCTGTACCGTAATTATTAATGATTGTCGTATTTCTAATTATTGTCACATTATTCGAACGATTTACATAATATCCGCCAATATTGGTGTTTCCCATGTACCTGCCCGGCATAAATGTCCAATAAGTCGAAGGAAAGTGATTGACAGTTAGCCTGACGCCATAGTTCATCCCCGGCATCAATGGAGCCCAACCATACATATCACTGCTTGAACTCCAGGCTACCCACGCAGGCCCCCATTCATATCCCGGCACCCAATACCAACCATACCTGCTATCGTGGCCCCAACGGCCATAATGGAATGGCGCCCATCCCCACGAGTAATTGGAAACCCAGGTCCAGCCGTATGTAGTATACGCCCAATAACCATTGGTTGAATAAGGTTGAAAATTGCGCACATTGGCAACCCAAACCTGACCGTACGGGCGAATATTTACCCAAACTCCATGAGGCGATAATTGAGCGTAAAAATCGTTAAAAGTCAACCCGGAAGTACTTACAGTCACATTTGTTGTTTGTTGATACTGATATGCCTGTGTGTTAGCGTTATAGTAATAACCATCGGGTTGTCCGTCGCCATAATTATATCCGTACGACGGACTATAATAGCTACGGGTTGTCGTGACATATCCCGGCCCGCAAGCTGCCAAAAATAATGCAATTACTGCAATACCGATTGATGTTTTAATAGATGTGTTCATTTTAGTAAATATTTAATGTTTATTTTCAAATCATATATTCAATAATTAATCCCTTTTCGTGCACAAAAATAGATTTTTATTTTTAAAAAAAACTATTTTGAACAACCATTAACCATTAATAATTATTTTTTCTGCCTCTTCCAACCCTTTGATTTTACCGGCGTCAATTATTTGGATATTTTTTTCGGTGTAAGGTTTAATGGAGCATTGATGACAAACAGACAGGTAAAAATCAATGATTGAAAATTTGCCGTTCCAATCTTCAAGAAGATTAAAAATGGCAGGAGAAATTATAGTAACACCTCCGAAGGCTAATTCCATACAGTTTGTGGGATTGATAGTCGGATTCGAGGATTTTACTTCTCCTGTTTCTCGATTCCTCCAACCACATAACCGGTTGTCTTTATCGAATAGCAGTTGTCTGGAAGATGGACGATTGCTTACTAACAAAGTGGCTAATGAATCTGATTCGGTATGTGCCCTGTACATTGCTTTTAAATCTACATTTGAAAAAATATCTACGTTGTGGACTAAAAAAGATTCGTCGCCATTGAGAAAATCTTTTGCGTGCTTTATGGCTCCTCCTGTCTCCAACAGGGATTGTCGTTCATCGGAAATGCGGATATCTATTCCGAAGCTATCATTAGAAGCGAGAAAATCAATGATTTGTTCGCCGAAATGATGGGTATTGACGATAATTTGTGTGAATCCTGTTGCCTTGATTTTCAAAATAATATGCTCAAGCATCGGGATTCCTCGTACCGGAATCAGCGCTTTCGGTATCATGTCGGTCAGCGGTTTCAGGCGGGTCCCTGTGCCCGCAGCTAAAATCATTGCTTTCATTTCATATAGAGTTTAGTTAGTAGAGTTTAGAGTTTAGTTAATTCTTTTCATTCCTGATTCCTAATTGCTTCTCTTCGGAAAGCCAAACATTTGATATTTTTTACTAATGTAAATTCCTAATTCCTAATTCCTAATTCATAACTCTTAACTCAAATTCATCTCTCTGTGTATTAAATCCACCTTGACATCAAACCTCTTCAACAAATGCTCAGCTAAATGTTGCGCGCAATAGACTGAGCGATGTTGTCCGCCGGTACAACCGAAACATACCATCAGGTTCGTAAATCCCCTGTCCAAATAACGTTTCACGGAGGCGTCAACCATCATATAGACATGGTTCAGAAAGGTGGTTATTTCGCTCTCTTCTTCTAAAAAACGGATTACCGGTTCGTCCAAGCCTGTAAAAGTGTTGTACCGTTCATATTTCCCCGGATTATTAATTGCCCTGCAATCAAAAACATACCCTCCTCCATTCCCGCTTGAATCGTCCGGGATTCCTTTTTTATAGGCAAAACTGATAACCTTTACTTCGAGCATCCGTTTTTCGCGCTCTACCGAAAATTGTTTCAATGCGGTCAGTTTATGCAAAACTTCAAATAAATACGGATATTCGGGAAATTCTTCGCACAGCAGTTCACGCAAATTCTCTATGGCATAAGGAACGCTTTGAATGAAATGAGGCTTTTTTTCAAAATAGCCCCGAAAACCGTAAGCGCCCAAAACCTGTAATAAACGAAATAGCACAAAATGCCGCAGTTGATTCCGAAAATCGGCTTCATCTACCGGAAAATATGCACGCAATGACTTGATATAAGCGCTCAATAATTCTTCCCTCAGTTCTTTCGGATATTTTGCTTTTGCCTGCCAAAGAAAAGAGGCAACATCGTAATAGACAGGCCCTTTTCGCCCTCCCTGAAAGTCGATAAAGTAGGGTTCTCCATCTTTGATCATCACATTCCTTGATTGAAAATCACGGTAAAGAAACGTGTCGGTTTGATCCTGAAGCAAGACCTTACACATCTGATGGAAATCGTCCTCCATGCGGCTTTCTTGAAAATCCAGACCGGTAGCTTTTAAAAAACAGTATTTGAAATAGTTTAGATCCCACAAGATTGACCGACTGTCAAATTCCGGCTGAGGGTAGCAGCGGGAAAAATCAAACCCTTCTGCTCCAATAACCTGAATGGAAGGCAAAACCGAAATTGTCTTCAACAACAACATCCTTTCGCCTTCGTCGAACACGCAGCTCAGGCGTCCTTTTTCGATTGCATTGAAAAGCAAAGTGTCGCCCAAATCCTCTTGCAAATAAAATAACTTATCGTCCGAATAGCAATATACTTCAGGCACAGGCAGCCCTTTACTTCGAAAATGACCGACCATATAGATAAATGCGTTATTTTCCTCCATCGAGGTTCCGATTACACCGATCAGACTTTGCTCGCCGATCAACCTGAAATAGCGCCGATTTGAGCCTGACAAAGCGTGCAGTTCCCGCATTTCTTTAGTCGCCATACCGGTATAATGCATAAAGAGTTTTTGCAGTTCGTTCATTGTAGTTTTTTTTTGTGGACAAAATTAGTTTTTTTTTCAAATAAAAACAATTTTTTTTTAAAAAACAGCTAATCAGTTGATATATTGAACTTATGCTGAATAGAGAAAAAATAAAAAAGAAAACACGGAGAAAAAAAACTAAAAAAAACTAAAAAAATGTTTTAATATTAAAAAAAATATATATCTTTACGCCGCAATTTGAAATAATGCGACTACTATTAAAAAAAATATAAGAAGAAAGATTATGTTGAACTATTTAAACCTTTGTGCCTATGTAGAATGAATTGTGAATCCAACCAGACTAAAATAAAATGGATGGTTCGCTGTCCATTATTTGTTTAAACTTTTTTAAAAATTACTTAAAATAAATGTATGAGAAAATTTTTTATTGACAAACAAACAAAAATGCGGAAAAGCTTTACAACTTTTATGGCTTTTTTGCTGTTATTATGTGCTGCAACGGCATTTGGCCAGGGTGGCACAATAACCGGTACTGTTACAGATACAAATAACGAAACGTTAATTGGCGTTAACGTGTCTGTAAGAGGTACTACAAATGGAACAATTACCAATATTGACGGTCAATTCACTCTTCAGGGAGTAAATGCTCAATCCGTACTGGTATTTTCCTATATCGGTTTTCTTTCACAAGAAGTCCCGGTAGGCAACCAACGAACGATTAATGTAAAATTGAGAGAAGACACTCAAAATTTGGAAGAAGTAATCGTTGTTGGATACGGTACGCGAAAAGCAGGAGAATTGACAGGAGCTGTTTCAACGATCAGATCTGAGGATATTCAAAAATTAGCCGTTACAAATGCAGGAGATGCACTTAGGAATGTGCCTGGTCTTATGGTAACGCAAAGTAACACGCCCGGTGGTGATGCCAATGTACGTGTTCGTGGTATTGGTACGGTTAATAGCACTAGCCCACTATGGGTTGTAGACGGAATACCCGGAGGAACAGTTAATCCCAATGATATCGAAACAGTAACAGTATTGAAAGATGCTGCTGCGCAAGCTATTTATGGAACAAGAGCTGCCAATGGCGTTATCCTTGTAACTACTAAACAAGGAAAAAAAGGTGAAAGAGCAGCAGTAAATGTTCAAATTAGGACAGGTGTCAAAACACATACCAACCATTACAAATTCCTAAATACACAGGAATATGGACAACTGTTATGGTTGGAAGGCTTGAATGACTGGCTTGATTCTGACGATCCGACTGCTCCGCCAGAAGCCCGTCATTATGCAGATAACTACACCTTTAGCCACCAACTATATGGGCCTGATCCCAAAGCGGCAGACTTTATTCCTGATTATATCAACCCATTGAAAGGGAAGAATGGTCAGGTTGACGAGAATCTGTACAAATGGGGAACAACAGCCCAAGGTGCCAACTTAATTACCAAAGCCAATAAGGAGGGTACAGACTGGTTTAAAGAAATTGAAAGACCGGCCAATTACACCGATATAGCGTTAAGCCTTACAGGTGGTAGCGACAAAACTACTTATGCATTCACATTTGGCTATATGATTGATGAAGGAGTTTTGAAATATACCGGATCCGACAGATTAAATCTTCGTACAAACATCAGGTCTGACGTTAACAAATGGCTTACTATCGGCCAATCTCTATCTGCCACATTCAGCCATCAAAATGGACAGATTAATAATAATGCAGAAGACTCTGCTGTTTCATGGGCATACCGTATCCAGCCTATCGTTCCTGTATATGATGTTGGTGGTAATTATGCCGGTTCAAAAGCAGCTGCCGGACCTCTTGGCAATGCACGTAACCCTTTGGGAGTGCTTGATCTCCAAAGAGAGAACAAACGCCAGCGAATGATTGTTAACGGTAGTGTTTTTGCAGTTCTTAATATTATTGATGGATTAAAGTTTACTACTCAGGCAAGTTTGACTTTCAATCAATGGTTGCAGAAAAATATTGATTACTACGACAATTCGCATTCCGAAGGAGGAAACCTTGACTATGTGCGTATGTCCAGTCAATACACTCAGCAATGGAACTGGAATAATAACCTTGAGTATAAAAAACGTTTCGATTTGCATGACTTTACGCTTATGGTGGGTACAGAGGCTTTGGAAAATAATTATTATTCGATGGATGCCTCACGTAATAATTATATTCTTAGAGATCCTGCATACATGGATTTATCAAGCGGTATTGATGGTCAGACTAATGGCAGTAGTAGAAGTTCATGGGCTTTATTTTCCATTTTAGGTCGATTAAATTATGTGTATGACAGTAAATATTTGTTTGAAGGCGTAATAAGGCGAGACGGCTCATCCCGATTTGCAGGAGATTATAAATACGGAACATTCCCCGCATTTTCGGTAGGATGGGTTCTTTCGAGAGAAAAATTCATGGCCTCTACACGCTCATGGTTAGATAACCTGAAAATACGTGCCGGATATGGAGTAACAGGTAACGACGGAATAGGCAATTACAACAGTTACACTCAATATGCTTTCGGATTCAGTGATGACCAGGGTACATATTACCCAATCAATGGCGCAAACGGCGCTCAGGGTGCACTTGGTTTCAGATTGTCCAGTCAAGGTGTTGACGACGCAAGATGGGAAACCACAAAAACCACCAATGTGGGATTTGATGCAGCATTTCTCGGAGGATTCAGTCTTACTTTTGAACTATGGCAACGTAGAACAACTGATATGCTTTATCCAATGCCTTATCCAAATGTATGGGGACGTATTCCGGCTCCGCAGGTAAATGTTGGTGAAATGTTCAACAAGGGATTCGAATTTAATCTTGGCTATAGAGGTACGGCAATGAACCGCGACTTAAGGTATAGATTAGATCTGAATATATCTGCCTTTAGAAACAAAATTATCAAATTAGGTAAAGAAGGAGATTTCTTGTCAAGAAGCGAACGCCAGATGGAATATACGAGAGCACAGGCGGGTACAGCTTTACCGGAATTCTACGGATATGTGGTTGAAGGAATCTTCGAAACACAAGAAGAAGTCGACAGATGGCCTACCATGGGAAATTACAATAAAATCGGACGTTATAAATTTAAAGACATAAATGGCGACGGTAAGATTGATGCTTCAGATAGAGACTTTATCGGTTCTCCTCATCCCAAATTTGTAGGCGGCTTGAATTTTACCTTTGAATATAAGGGAATAGATTTGACCGGTGAATTTTATGGTTCTTATGGTAACAAAATGATCAATTATGTTCGCAGATGGTTAGACTACAAACAGTTTATCGGAGGTAGAAGCTACGAGAGTTTATATAAATCATATGGAAGTCCTTGGTTGGAAGGTAAGGCTACTTTGCCTTTGGCTGACTCAAAGCAAGAAAATCAATTTCCCTCAACTGTATTTCTGGAAGACGCTTCCTATCTGAGGCTACGAAACCTACAAATAGGTTATGATCTGGGTAAAGTGGTAACAATTCCGACGGTAAACAGTTTGCGTATTTATTTACAGGCAACCAATTTGTTTACGATTACCCCATATTCCGGTCTTGACCCTGAAACTACTTCCGGAACAGGAAGAGACAACCAGATACAGTATGGTCTTGATAGAGGACAATGGCCGACACCAAGACAGATTATAATCGGACTTAATATTGGATTATAATGTATAACTCTTTAAAATTATTGAATATGAAAAAAATATTTTCTATAATACTAAGTGTATTGATTTTAGGATGTGTGGTGACATTTTCATCATGTAGTGAAGATTTTCTGATCAAAGAGCCGCCAGCATCGCTTGCAGGTTCTGTTATGGAGTCTTCAATTGGAGTGGAAGGTATGTTGATTGGTGCTTATGCTCATACTACCAGAAGCACAATTTTCGGAGGTGCAATGGGTACAGACTGGGTATATGCTAGCGCCGCTTCAGATGATATGTACAAGGGTACTACTTCAACCGACCAGGCTTCATTCAATCAGGTAGAAAGATATGAAGTACTTGTCAATCTCGACTATTTGAACGAGAGATGGCGTGAGTGCTTCAACGGCGCTTCGCGCTGCAATGCAACGTTAGACTTTTTGAAATTGACACAGGCAAACGCTCCTAACGCGATTACTGACTCACGTGCCAATCAAATCAAAGGCGAAGCACTTTATTTGAGAGCTTGGTTTCATTTCTCAGCAAACAGGATATGGAAAAAAATCCCATATATCAGAACTATTGATGAAATGGATGGAAAACTACCTGAAGAAATATCTAATTCGGATGCAGGTTGGACTTATATGGAAGCAGATTTGAAATTTGCGATCGCTAATTTGCCTAACTCATGGCCCTCTACTGAGGTAGGACGAGCCACAAAATATGCTGCGGAAACTCTTTTAGCGCAAGTGTATTTATATCAGGGCAATTATTCGGCTGCTGCTCCGCTATTACAGGATGTGATTGACAATTCGGGAAAATCGTTAGTTAGTAATTATTATGATAACTATAACGAGCGCACCGAAAACAATGCAGAGTCAATTTTCGAACTTCAATGCTCTACATCTCCTACAGGACAATCTTCAATGAGGCTTTCCGGCGCATGTGCATTTACTTCCGGACCGGTATCGGTTGGAGGATGGGGTTTTTACCAACCCACAGCATGTCTTATTGATGCTTTCAGGGTGAATAATGACGGTATACCTTATTTAGATATTATCGAAAGGTCCGGCCCAATTATTAAATCACCGAATGCAGGTTATCCAGGATCACCCGGTAAATCATGGATGTTGCCTAATGATATGGGTCTTGCAAGTTCAGATCCTTTTGACATGCCAACAGAGCCTGTTGACCCGCGTTTAGACTGGTCGTTTGCTCGTCGTGGCGTAGACTATTTGGGATGGGGAATGATGGCAGGACAGTCCTGGATCAGAGAACAGGCAAACGGAGGTCCATGGGGTCAAAAGAAATTTACGCATTTTCAAGCAAACCAAAGTGCTCAAAATGGTTCGGGTTTCAATAACGACCGTAATTTCAGGTATCACCGTTTGGCTCATGTTCTTTTGTGGAGAGCTGAATGTCACGTAGCTGCAAACGAACTTGACCAAGCGCGCGTGTTGGTGAATATGGTTCGCGAACGCGCCAAAAACACCCCCAGGGTTATGGGTTTCTACAATGGAAATACATTTGGAGGTCATACGCTTACAGCAGATGAACGTGCACTAATTGACTGGGACAAACCGGCTGCTAACTACAAGTGTGAGCCTTATGCCGCTTTTACATCACAGGAAATGGCACGAGAAGCAGTCAGAATGGAAATTCGTCTTGAATTTGCAAGTGAAGGTCAACGTTTCTTCGACTTGAGAAGGTGGGGACAAAATGATCCTCCTGTCAATGGTAAACCTTACGACGAATATGTACTACAAGATTTTATTGAACGCGACCAACAGTTCAGAATTTTCATGAATGGTGCAACCTATAACAAAGATAAAAGATATTGGCCAATACCATTAACGCAATTAGACCTCCAACCGGGTGTCTTATCGCAAATTAATGAAGACGAATGCAAATGGTAGATATTTTTTTATAGTAGAGATGCAATTTTTTGTGTCTAAAAAAAAACAGGAAGGATGATTCATCCTTCCTGTTTTTTTTTAGACTACCCCGCACGCTTTTTGTAATAAATCTGTCGTAGAATTTGATCCGAAAATAATAAAACGAGTACGAGTAATCCGAAATATATATAGGATGGAGGAATCGAGACAGGCGGAAAATCGATTATGATTTGTGGAATACCCATAAACGTAAATGCAGCCACAGTTATCCCAATCATAAACAATGTTCCTGCTATCAGCGCCAACCCACGAAGCAGCTCGTTTCGTCTGTTTATGCCTACCGTTACTTTCCTTACTATATGCATTATTTCTGATTGAAAATCATGCGGCAACTGCTCATCCGGTAACCGGCTGAAAATTGATTTTAGTATGTCCTGTTCGTTTTGATTCATAACATTTTTATTTGAAAGAAATTTTATCCCCCTTTGGAGGGGGCAGGGGGAGGTTCAAGATTTTCGATTAATGGGCGAACGCATTTCGCCCCTACAAATCATTAACCGTCAACTACTAACCATTAACACCAACATTTTTTTTCGAATGCGGTGCAATTTTACCTTTACATTCGAAATGCTTAATCCTGTGATAGATGCAATCTCATCTATCTGTTTCTCCTGCATATAGAAAAGTGTGACAAGCGCCCGTTCGTCTGGCAAGAGTTGTCCGAGTGCCTTTTCAAGCCTGTTCAACTGTTCTTCTTTTTCTAATTGCTCCACATCATCATTTATCTCGCTTTCAGACAAATTTTCAATCATCGACTCTTCGATAGTAGTCCATTCATATTTCTTCTTACGGGTGGCAGAAATTGCAACATTATAGGCAATCCGGTAAAGCCAGGTAGAAAAGAGACTGTTACCCTGAAATGACGTTAACGAACGAAATACTTTCAAAAAAACATCTTGTGTCAGTTCTTCCGCATCCTCACGACTGCCTGCTATTTTAATAATCAATGAAAAAACAGACTGACTGTACCGATCTAACAAGACAGAAAAACATTCCGTTTCACCGGCTTGAATCTTTTCAATATAATAGGCGTCGGTCAATACAATATCAGTTTTTTATTACGTAGAGACGCAATGCATTGCGTCTCTACATTATTAGACGCAACATAATTAAAAAAGTTACAGTCCGAAGGCTTCTTTTATCTTGTCTATATAATCCAATTTCTCCCATGTAAACAACTCAACTACCCTAATAACAGGTTCATGCAAATAACGAGATTTGTATTGTTTTATCACAACACGTGGTTCACGGCCAAAATGCCCGTACGAAGCAGTTTCAAGATAAATAGGATGGCGCAATTTCAAACGCTCTTCAATGACTTTCGGACGCAGGTCGAAGAGTAATTGTATCTTTTGTGCAATCTCGCTATCGCTAATTTGCACATTCGAACGGCCAAAAGTATTGACACATATACTGGTAGGACGAGCGACGCCAATAGCGTAGGATATTTGAATAAGCACTTCGTCGGCTACGCCGGCAGCCACTAAGTTTTTTGCAATATGACGCGCCGCATAAGCTGCTGAACGGTCTACCTTCGAAGGGTCTTTCCCCGAAAATGCGCCGCCGCCATGCGCTCCTTTTCCGCCATAAGAATCTACAATTATCTTACGTCCTGTCAAACCGGTATCGCCATGAGGCCCTCCGATGACAAATTTGCCGGTAGGATTTACATGGTAGATTATCTGATCGTTAAACAAAACCTGAATGTTTTCGGGAAGACGAGCCTTTACACGCGGAATCAGGATGCGGATCACATCTTCCCTGATTTTTTCACCCATTCGATGGTCTGCTTCTTCTTGCGAAAAATTTCCGTCGGTAGTAATAAACTCATCGTGTTGGGTTGATACAACTATCGTATCAATCCGCAAGGGAAAGCCGTTATCATCGTACTCGATGGTTACCTGGCTTTTCGAATCCGGACGAAGGTAAGGCATCAATGCGATTTCATTTTTACGGATTGCAGCCAGTTCTTCCAGCAAAACATGCGAAAGTTCCAATGCCAGTGGCATATAGTTACCGGTTTCTTTTGTCGCATACCCGAACATCATCCCCTGATCGCCTGCGCCCTGTTCATAGGGATCGGAACGTTCAACACCACGATTGATATCATCGCTTTGTTCATGGATAGCAGAAAGTACGCCACAAGATTTCGCTTCAAATTGATACTCACTCTTTGTGTATCCTATTTTTTCAACAACCCTGCGCGCCGTTTCCTGCACATCTACATAAGCGCTCGATTTCACCTCACCGGCAAGGATCACCTGACCGGTAGTTACCAGCGTTTCACACGCTACTTTAGAATTTTCGTCATACGCCAAAAACTCATCCAACAATGCATCCGATATTTGATCGGCCACTTTATCCGGGTGTCCTTCCGACACCGATTCGGAGGTAAATAAATAACTCATTACGCTAAAAATTAAATAATTAATATAAACGATAATTGATAGTGAAGGAATAAATATTGCCGAATGGCAATGAAGGATTTTTAGCATTTTTTCCTGTGGTTGCAAGCAATACAAATCTGTCCACTTTCATATCTGCTGCAAAAGTAGCATTTTTTTTCAAAATCAATGCAGATTTGTGTGTTTTTATTGTATTCCCAACTTTTTTGCCTTCCGGAGCATAAACTCACGTGCTGCTTCGTATTCGTTAGGAATCACGCCATCAAGGATGGCATTTTTAATTGCTTCTTTCAAAACGCCAACCGGTCGGGATGGAGGTAATCCAAAAGTAGCCATAATCTCTTCGCCTGTGACAGGCGGCTGAAAATTACGTATCCTGTCTTTTTCTTCAATTTGAATCAATTTCTCACGTACTAACTGAAAATTTCGGAGGAATTGGCGCACCTTTTCCGGATTCTTACTCGTGATATCGGCTTCACATAGCTTCATCAAATCGTCAATGTCGTCGCCTGCATCAAAGAGCAATCTGCGTACAGCAGAATCAGTCACTTCTTCATCTACCAAAGCAATCGGGCGCATGTGTAAAGTAACCATCTTCTGTACATAGCGCATCTTTTCATTCATCGGAAGTTTCAACTTTCGGAAGATACCCGGAATCATTTTTTCGCCGATAAAATTATGATTATGAAAAGTCCATCCCAGCCGATTATCAAATCGCTTGGTAGCGGGTTTGGCAATATCATGCAACAAGGCGCTCCAGCGAATCCACAGATTATCTGAAGTCTTACTGAGGCGGTCGAGCACCATTAACGTATGGGTAAAATTCTCTTTATGCCCGATTCCTTCTTTCGTTTCGACGCCTTTCAGCGCTTGAAGTTCAGGGAAAATTATTTCGAGCAAGCCGCATAAGTCTAACAGTTCGAAGCCGATGGATGGTTTGGGAGAGAGGATAATTTTGTTGAGTTCGTCAACAATACGCTCCGGTGAAATAATTTCAATGCGATGTTTATTGCGAACGATAGCGTCGAACGTATCGGGGTCGATGAAAAAGCCCAGCTGTGAAGCAAAACGAATGGCCCGCATCATCCGGAGAGGGTCATCACTAAAGGTGATATCGGGGTCGAGCGGCGTGACGATCCGCAGGTTTTCAAGATCGCTCAGTCCGTCGAACAGGTCGACTAATTCTCCAAAGAGGTCGCTATTCAGGCACAGGGCAAGCGTGTTGATGGTGAAATCGCGCCGGTTCAGGTCGTCTTCCAACGTGCCGTCTTCAACAACCGGTTTGCGACTTTCAGCATGATACGACTCACGGCGTGCGCCCACAAATTCAATATCCAACTCCTTGAATTTCACCTGTGCAGTACCGAAATTTTTAAAAACGGTCAGCTGTGCTTTTTTTCCAAACCTTCTCGCTACTGCTTTTGCCAACTCTATCCCACTGCCTACCGTAACCACATCCACATCTTTCGACGAACGGTACAAAAACAAATCACGCACATACCCTCCAATCACATAAGTATCTAATCCTAACTCATCAGCCGTTTCCGAAACGGCATGAAAAATCGGCGTATCTAAATGCCTGAATATTTCTTCTTCGCTTAAATACATATTTTTAATCTTTATCCGTAAAAAGCGATCGTTGTGAAAGAAATTCGTTGAATTTGTCTCTGTAATTATCCGAAATGGGGATATATGCTTTGCCGAATACGATACGACTTCGATCGATGACTTTGATTTTTTCGGGTTGAACAATAAAGGAGCGATGTACGCGGACGAATTTATTTGCAGGCAACAATTCTTCCATTGCTTTCATACTCATTAATGTAAGTACCGGACTTGCCTGTCCCTCAATATATATTTTTAAATAGTCTTTTAAACCTTCGATATAGAGAATTTGATTCAAACTAACCTGAACCAACTTGCGTTCGGCTTTGATAAATATACTTTCAGGTTCGTTTTTGATGGATTCTACAGAAGAGGTTTGCCGTTTGTTAAGCATTTCGATCCACCTCAGCGCTTTTTGCGCCGATTGCAGAAAATCGGCATAACTGATCGGCTTTAGCAGGTAATCCAGCGCATTAACTTTATAACTGTCGAGCGCATATTGTTCGAAAGCGGTGGTAAAGATTATCCGTGTATCGCCTGACAGCATTCGCGAAAACTCCATCCCGCTCAGTTCGGGCATTTGAATATCGAGAAACAGCAAATCTACAGGGTCTTTATTCAACTCAGGTAATGCAAGAACCGCACTGTTATATTTCCCTTTCAACTGCAAAAATGGCGTTTTATTCACATACGATTCCAGCAGGCTGACTGCCAGCGGTTCGTCGTCTATTATGGAGCAGGAGAGGAGCATCTATTAAGAAATTAAGAATTAAGAATTAAAAATTATTAATTAGGAATTTTCAAAATTAATGCACAACAGTACATTTCATCAGTTTGTTCGCAGGTCAGTTCGTAGTTGTCGGGATATAACAAGTCCAAGCGTTTTTTTAGATTGACTAATCCGATGCCCGAACCACTTTTATCATATTCGTCCTTAGGGAAATAGCTGTTTTGAATTGTACAATTAATTTGATTTTCGGAGGCATTTATCCTGATATGGATAAATGATGGTTTGCTATTGCTGACGCCATGCTTGAACGCATTTTCAATCAACGAAATAAACAGCAGCGGTGCAATCAATACATTGGGTTGTCCGATTTGTATGTCTGTTTTCAATTCGACATGTTCGGGCATACGTATGCGCATCAATTCTACATAATCCCGTACAAAATCAATATCTTTTCCCAGAGTCACAAACTCCTGTGTGCTATCGTAGAGCATATACCGGAGCAGGCGGCTCAGTTCGTGTACGGCTGCTTGTGCCTGTTCGCCGTCAATGGCAATCAGGCTGTAAATATTGTTCAGCGTGTTAAACAAAAAATGCGGATTCAATTGGTTTTTCAAGTTCTGCAGTTCGGATTCCGAGCGTTGTTTCTCCAATTCTTTTCGTTCGGTATCAATCTTATACCAACTGCTTGTAGCCTTGAGCGCTACACTCAATACAGTAAGAAATATATACTTGATGACGTCAAACAATATGAAAAAATGAACAGGTATATGTCGTACACGCTCAGGAGGGACGGTTGGAGGCGGGAGCAAGTTCATACATGTATGTGACATGCCAATGACTGCAACAAATAGCAACAGATTGCTTAGGAGATACAGTAAAAAAAGTCTCGTAAACAGAAACCTGTTTACTAAATAGAAGTAATTCACATAGAATACAATTAAAATACCGGCCAGCATAATAAAGAATCCCATGTAATCCTGCAGGCTTATTGATTCCGATCCGCTTCTTCGAAACAGGAAAGGAAAAAAGAACAGTACAATCCATATAATTGTATGTACAAGCCATCCTAATCTTTTTGGAGAACCTGATAACGGTTGTATTTGTGGAATAGTTTTCATTTTGCAAAGATAGTACAATAAAATAATTAGGAATTAAGAATTAGGAATTAGGAAAAATAATTTTCAACTTTTATCCCCCTTTGGAGGGGGCAGGAGGAGGCATATTATTCGTAACGGATGGCTTCGATCGGGTCTAATTGCGATGCTTTTTTGGCCGGATACCAGCCGAAGAATACGCCGGTAGCCGTACATACGGCAAATGATAGCAATACGCTCCAAATCTGAACGGAGGTGGTCGTAAACATATTGACAATCATTGAAACTCCGAAACCGAACATCACACCGATTGCGCCTCCTGTAAGGCTTATCAGTATGGATTCGATCAGAAATTGCGACAGGATATCTACTCCTCTGGCGCCAATACTCATCCGAAGACCAATTTCACGAGTGCGTTCCGTGACGGATACATACATGATATTCATAATGCCAATACCGCCTACCACCAATGAAATGCCGGCAACCGAAGCGAGCAACACCGTCAGTAACGTAGTAACCGTGTTCATCATCGAACTAATCTCTTCCATTGAGCGGATCGTGAAATCATTCTCATCTTCAGTTCTTAACTTATGGTTCCGGCGTAATATCTCTGTGATTTCACCGATAGCGGCCTCAGATAAGTCTTCCCTGACAACAGATGCGTTGAGGCTCTGTAAGTATGTAATGGCCAACACCCTTTTTTGAATGGTGGTATAAGGCGCCAGAATGACATCGTCCTGGTCCATGCCCATCGTATTGAAACCTTTACTTTTCAATATCCCGACAATTTGGAAAGGGATATTCTTAAACCGGACCACTTGTCCTATGGGGTTTTCGCCGTTTGTAAACAGGTTGTCTGCCACCGTTTTACCGATAACGCATACCTTGGCGGCAGACATGATGTCCTGATCGGTAAACATCATGCCATCATCAATGCCGTATCGTCGAATATCTAAGTATTCGCGGCTAACGCCATTGATTGTACTTGGTGTATTATTGGAACCGTAAACTACCTGTCCCGATGCATTGACAATCGGTGAAACAGCTGTCAGGTAACGACATTCCTTTACAATACTCTCATAATCGGCCATCTTTAATGTTTCCATCGATGAACTGCTCTGTCTTACGCCTCCTCTCATCATGTCGCCGCCGGGTTGAATCATAATCATGTTCGAACCCATTTCGCTGATTTCAGATTGGATACTTTGCGTTGCTCCCTGTCCGATGGCTATCATTGTAATCACAGAAGCTACGCCAATGATGATGCCCAACATGGTCAGGAATCCGCGCATTTTGTTGTTGGATAATGCTTTTATTGCTATTTTTATTAAGTTTATTATATTCATAATTCGTTGTTTTTTTTAAAGTTTTTCGATTTTAGTCGATATAAGTCGATTTGAATCGATTTTTAATCGATTTCGGTCGACATTAATCATTATTTACCGGTAACTGCGCCAGCACATCGGCTGCCGATTCAATATGGACATTCGTTGTATCGCTGATGACGCGTCCGTCTTTCAATACAATGGTGCGACTGCTGAAATGGGCAATCTCAGGGTTGTGGGTCACAAAAATAATGGTTTTGCCCTCAGCATGTAAGCGTTGAAACAGTACCAGAATCTCAAAACTGGTACGTGTGTCGAGGTTTCCGGTTGCTTCGTCGGCTAATATCACTGCCGGATCGTTTACCAAGGCGCGGGCAATGGCTACCCTTTGCATTTGCCCTCCCGACATCTGATTGCTTTTATGGTTCAACCGGTCGCCCAATCCTACGGCTTTGAGCGAGGCAATAGATTTTTTCCGTCGCTCGGAGGCGCTGTATGCCGGATTATACAACAAAGGCAATTCTACGTTCTCCACTGCTGTAGTCTTGGGCAACAGGTTGTAGCTTTGGAATACAAAACCGATTTTCCGGTTTCGCAATGTGGCGCGTGCGTTTTTACCCATAGTGCGTACCGACACTTCATCTAAGTAATATTCGCCTTGTGTCGGGGTATCCAAACAACCTAAAGTGTTCAGAAGAGTACTTTTACCGGATCCAGAGCTACCCATAATGGTAACAAATTCGCCTTCATGGATGGTAAATGATACATCTCGCAAAGCATGAACTGTTTCGTCTCCTACAATAAAATCACGCTTTATACGCTCAAGTCTAATTATCTCTTTCATAATTTATTTTTTATAAATTTTGTAATTTGTAGTTGGGTGACCGCAAGGGTCGCCCCTACGTAATTCGTGACTTATCATTATCTTCTTCCCGGAGGTCTCGGCATAAACATACTTCCTCCTCCCGGACCGCCGTTTGGCATATTGGGCATCTCGGCCGATAAATCCATGGCGATTTCGTCGCTTTCGGTAAGTCCGTCAATAATTTCCGTCATGGTGATGCTTGACGTTCCGACTGTAATCAATCTGGGAGTTAGCGTATTGCCGTCGCTAATCCACACAATTCTTTTCCCTGACGGCACTTCCTTGAAATTTTCGGCAACAAGCATATTCATTGCCTGCAACGCCGGTTCATCGGGAATAAAACGCAATGCTTTGTTCGGAATAGTCAACACATTGTTGCGCTCCAGCGTGTAAATGGTTACCTGGGCCGTTAAGCCGGGCTTTAGTTTCAGATCGGGATTAGGGGCGCTGATAACTACCTCGTATGTAACTACGTTGGAGGTGGTTTTTGCTTCAAGGCGGACTTGCGTTATATTTCCTTCAAACACGTCGTTTGGATAGGCATCGACTTTAAATGTCACCTTTTGCCCTTCGTCAACCTGGCCTATATCGGCTTCGTCGACATTGGCAATTACACGCATCTGCGTTAGGTCGTTGGCAATGGTAAATAATGTCGGCGTGCTGAAACCGGCTGCTACCGTTTGCCCTTCTTCGACAGCACGGTTGATTACGATGCCGTCGATCGGGCTGGAAATAGTGGCATACTCGAGGTTACGGCGCACCTTTTGCATACCCGACTGGTTGTTTGTATAATTATTTTTAGCTTTTTCGTAATTATACGTGGCTGTTTCAAAGTCTGTGTCGCTGATTAACTGTTTGTCGTGAAGCGTCTTGCTGCGCGCATAGTTCTTTTCCTGATACTCAAACTCGGTTTGACTGCTTGCCAAATCGGCCTCTTTCGAACGCAAATCGGCCAGCAAGTTTACCCTGTCCATTTCGGCAATCACCTGTCCTGCCTTTACTTCGCTGTTAAAATCCACATAAATCTTATCAATGATACCGGATACCTGCGTCCCGACGTCTACCTTCTTGACCGGCTCGACTGTTCCCGTTGCTGTAACAGAATTTGTAATCGTATTACGACTTGCTCTGTCCGTCACTAAATGTATATGTCCATTGGATGATTTTTTTGTAAAGAAAAGGATTCCGACGAGCATGATCGCTCCACATACAACTCCGATGATAATTTTCTTTTTACTCATGACTTTACTTATTTATTTGGTTTAATAATTTTCTATTGGGCGTAAGCGTTACGCTTTTCTATGTGGGCGTAAGCATTACGCTTTTTTATGGGCGTAAGCGTTACGCCCCTACAATGTTATATGTTTATTGGTTTATCCTGATAGATATTCAGCAGTTGAACGTTCATCACTGCCATATACTTGGATTGTAGCAATTCTTGTTGTGCGTTCAGCATATTGTTTTTGGCTGTCAGCAATTCGAGCGTATTCTTCATTCCCAAAAAGAATTGTTCTTCGATCAGACGGAAAGTTTCTTCACTATAATTTACCTGTTCGACGGCAGCTATGTACTGGTTTTGCGATGACGTCGCATCTAAATAAAGTCCTTCTACCGTTCGCAATAACTGTTTTTGGGTATTGAGATAATCCAACTCGCTTGTTACGGACGACAGTTTAGCTTTATTAATGGCAGTTTTGTTTTCGCGGTTGCTGTAGATCGGAATATTGATCGAAAGCCGGATGCTCTCATTCATCCTGTCCCACATTTGTGTTCCGAAGGTCAAACCGTTTCCGGATGCATGTCCCGTGCCTATATCGGCATTCAATGAAAGTGTAGGCAGATAACCTGCTTTGGCTTTTTTGATATCCAGGTCGGCAATATCCAGATTTAATTGACTTATTTTGACTTCAGGTCTCACTTCTAATGCAGTTTGATAAATGGTTTGTTTGTCGGACAAGGGTGTCATAATCATATCCACTGTCAGGTCGGGAACTGTTATGGCAATCTCTTCCGTAATTTCCAATTCAAGCAATTGCTTCAACTGCAACAAATAATTATCAAGGCTTGCCTGCGAGGCAACTAATCTGTACTTGTCCGTGCTGTGTTGGCTTTCGATTTGCGCCAAATCAACGCGCGAAATGGAGCCGGCTCTCAGCAATTCCAACGTTCTTTCGTATTGTGTTCCGGACACTTCGACCGTATTTTCGTTTGTACGAACCGACTCCATTGCATAAAGTACTTGCATATATGCCTGTACAATTGATACACGAATGTCGTTTTCGCTTTGTTCAACTGATAAATCATTCATATCTTGACGAATTTCGTTTTGTTTGATAGTAGTCGTCCTACGACCTCCATCATACAATCTCAAATTGGCGCTGACGCCGTAACTACCGCTATACGAATTATTCGATATTGCGCCGTCGGAAAGATAATTGACTGCCGATTGTGAAACAGAAGCCGACAATGAAGGGAACAGTTGTGCTTTCGACAGTTCAAGGTCTTCATATCCGGACAGCCGGATTACCTTACTCTTCTTTACCTGAATATTTTGCTCCAGTGCATAATTCAGGCAGTCTTCCAAAGACCAAATATGGACATTTTCCTGCGACTGCATCCCGCAGACCGTCCAGATACTTACTAAAATCAAAGTCAATCGTTTCATAATGCTTGCTGTTAAAATTTTTCAGCAAAAGTATCTCGCCGCCCTCCGCACTGCAAATTATATCGACACTGAGACTGCGAACATAGACAAAATGAATGTTTTACTCGACGGAACTGATGTTTCAATGACGCGCTTTATTATGCTGAATCAATATCTGAAAGACGCCTTTCACATTAATTGCTTTTTTGTATATTTGTGTCGATAAACATTAATAATTAAACGACACATATCTATATATGAGTAAATTACACATTATCAATCATCCGATGATCCGGCATAAACTGACGATTTTGCGGGATAAAGAGACAGGTACAAAGGATTTTCGAGATCTTTTGAAAGAAATTTCCATGTTGATGGGTTATGAATTGACAAGGGATATGCCTTTGACTGAAGTTGAAATTGAAACGCCGATGATGAAGATGAAGTCGGAAAAAATTTCAGGGAAAAAATTAGCGATTGTTCCGGTGTTACGTGCAGGATTAGGCATGGTTGACGGATTGCTAAGCCTATTGCCTGTTGCCAAAGTAGGGCATATCGGACTGTATCGCGATCATGAGACTTGCCAGCCGGTCTATTACTACTCCAAACTACCATTTGATATCGACCAACGAATGGTTATTTTGGCAGATCCGATGTTAGCAACCGGTGGGAGCGCCTCTGATGCTATTGCACTGTTGAAAAAAGAAGGGTGTGTTTCTATTCGGCTGATGTGTTTGGTTGCGGCGCCACAAGGTGTAAAAACAATACAAACAAACCATCCGGATGTAGATATTTATGTTGCTGCATTAGACGATGATCTCAACAAAGATGCTTATATACTCCCCGGACTTGGAGACGCGGGCGATCGCATATTCGGCACACGGTAAACAGTTTTCAGTTATTAGTTTTCAGTTATCAGAAAGTCTATGCGATATATAGATTAATGAAATTAACTAAACTCTAATAGCTAATTCTTTACTCCCAAAAATAAATCCGTTTAACCCGAGGGGAAATGGAGGTCAGTATTTCGTAAGGAATGGTTCCTGTTTTTTGAGCAATTTCAACGACGGACATTTCTTTTCCAAAAATCTCAACGCTATCTCCTTCTTTGGCGGTTGTATCCGTTATATCAACCATACAGGTATCCATACAGATGTTACCGATTACCGGACAGCGTTTTCCGCCGATAACAACTTCGCCGACGCCATTACTTAAGCGACGGTTTAATCCATCGGCATAACCGATCGGCAACACGGCAATGCGCGAATCGCGTCTGACATAACTCATCCGACTATACCCAACAGATTCACCGGCGTTAATTTGCTGTATTTGCAGAATGGTTGTTTTTAATGAACTGACCGGTTGTAAAATCGGGGAAACAGAGGAAAAAGCAAGGGGGCATGACCCCTTGTCAGAAGAAACAGTTGTTTCGATACCGTACAAAGCAATTCCCAAACGCACCATATCAAATTGATATTCGGGAAATCGTTCGATGCCAGCCGAATTCAGGAAATGCTTGAGAACCGAATAGCCAAGTCCTGTTTCCAATACGCCGACCGCTTCGGTGAATAATTGAATCTGTTTGAGAGTAAATTCATCAAAATCAGAAGAATCACTTCCGGCAGGATGTGAAAAAGCAGAAAGTACCTGTAAACCGTTTTGCTTTTGCAGCTTCTCACAAAGCTCCGGCATATCTTCAGGTTGGAAACCCAAACGGTGCATTCCTGTATCTATTTTTATGTGGATTGGAAAACCTGTAATCCCGCGATGTCGTGTTTCTTTCAATAAGGCATCTAACAGTCTGAAGTTATATACTTCAGGTTCCAGCTGAAATTCAAATAACTTATTAAAGCTACTAAATTCGGGATTCATTACCATAATCGGAATGGAGATACCTTCCTTACGCAGTTCTTCGCCTTCATCGGCTACTGCAACAGCTAAATAATCACAGCAATGTTCTTGCAGGGTTTTGGCTAATTCGTATGAACCGGCACCGTAGCCGAAAGCCTTTACCATACAAATCGTTTTGACGCCTGGATGTAATTTGGAACGACAATAATTGAAATTGTAAATGATTGCATCTAAACTTACCTCCAAAATGGTCTCATGGACTTTTTTTTCTAATAACTCCGTAATACGTTCAAAATGAAATATACGGGAACCTTTCAATAAGATCAGTTCGTGTTGAAAGTTTTTGTGCGGATCGGAACTGATAAAATCCTCAATTGACGGATAAAAATCACTCTCAAGCGCAAATAATTTGCTGTTTGCACATAAATCAGGCCCTATGCCAATGAAACGGTCAATTTTTTTCCGTTTTAACAGTTCCGCTACTTTTTTATACAATATTTTCGGCAACATGCCCGATTGCAAAATATCCGATAGAATGACTGTACATTTTATTTTTTTATCTCCACGACGACTTTGCAGAAAATCCAATGCAATGTCTAACGAATTGATATCCGAATTGTATGTATCATTGATCAATTGGCAATTATTTATGCCTTCTTTGGTCTCAAGACGCATTGCAACGGACTCCAAATCAGAGAAAAATCGGACATTTTTCAATATCGACGGTTTCAGATAAAGTACTATTGCAATGCAGTACATTAAATTTTCAATCATTGCATTGTCTGTAAACGGAACGGTATAAGTATAGTGAATACCCATTGCCACACAATGAATGGTTGTCGTGTCTTCTTGCTTATGAATTGATTTAATAAATAATGGCGCATCAGTATCTTTTCGACTCCATCCTAATCCCCTTTGTGATAAGCAGGCTGTTTCAAGTAAATGCGTTATCAAAGGGTCGTCTGCATTGTAAACAATTAATTCGCAATCGCTGAAAAGCGACAACTTTTCCAATCCTTTTTGCGCAAAAGAGGTGAAATTTTCCTGATGGGCTTCACCGATATTCGTGATTACACCAATGACGGGCGCTATTATATGACGCAATTTACGCATTTCGTTTGCTTGGGAAATGCCGGCTTCAAAGATACCCAACGTATGTTTTGAATCAATCTGCCAAACAGAAAGCGGTACGCCTATTTGGGAGTTGAAACTGCGCGGCGAACGGACAATGTTAAATTCCGAGCGAAGTAACTGGTACAAAAGTTCTTTCACAATCGTCTTGCCGTTGCTTCCTGTAATACCTATGACAGGAATATCGAATCGCTTTCGGTGTTGTACCGATAATTGATGCAGCGCTGCCAACACATCATCCACGATGAGAAAATTTGCATCTTTCATCTGCTCAAACTCAGGTAAAGAGCTGTTGACAACGAAATTACGAACACGCAAACGGTACAGGTCGGCAATATATCTGTGTCCGTCGTTATTGCGGGTTTTAAAGGCGAAGAAAAGTGAGGTTTCCGGAAATGAAAGTGTCCGACTATCCGTTAACAGATGGTCTATCGTACAATCAGTCAAAACAGCATGTTTCGCACCGATAATTTTTGCTATTTCCTTGATATGATACCTCATAAGTCAATTATGAATAACTGATAATCTTAATTAAGTATGTTTTAATTCTTCGCTTTCCTTGCTGAAACAAAGATATGGCATTTTTGCATTAAGCTGTTCAATTTTTAACAAAGTTTGTGAAATAAAATGTTGATGTGATTTGTTTTGATGATTGAATGGTTTGTGTTTCAATGCTTTTTGTATTTGACTGATTTCTTTCATCAGTTGCTTTGTTTGCGCGTTCATGTATGTATCTGCCAATCGCTCCCAAATGAAACGAATGGCCATATCAGACAAATGAAAGAGGTCGTCAGCATAAAAACGATAATCCCGCAACTCATCAAGTATCAGTTCGTATGCAGGGAAATATACGATTTTATCGGGAAATCGCGTACATAATTCATCTATTGCCAATAACAAAATGGACTTACTTAATTGATTTTCGTGTACGCCGTCCTGCCAATAACGAACCGGACTGACACTAAAGATGAGCTTAAGTTCCCTATTCCTTGCAAACAGAGTAGCGAGCATCACCTCCCATTTTTCAACAATTTCCCTGATTGATAATCGATTGCGAACAAAAAGATGTGCAGGTAATTTATGACAATTGGCTACTACTTGTCCTGTATCTGCTAACCGGTAGCAATATGCGGTACCGAAAGTCACAAACAATCTGTTTACTTTCATCAAGTTGTTGGAAGAGGATGTGATTCTTTCATTGATTTTCTGCAGACAAGTTTCTTTATCTGTATCTGAAAAACTGCTGTGATGGCTAAAACTGTGATATAAATTTTCATGGAAAAATAATTCTTCGCTTTTAAGCTGTGTATTTTCCATTAATCGCATGATCGATTGCGCGATTGACTCAGGGTTATAAATTACCCCAAACGGATTCTTGTCTGCTTGAAATTGATGCTCGATAAATATTTTCCCTATGTTTTCGGCAAAGCAAGAACCGATAAACAAGCTGAAGTCATGATATGATATATCAATCGAAGATTTCGGCCATTCTATATGAGAAAAAAAATCCATTATTTTTTAATCAATTACAAAAGAAGGATTTTTTTTTCAAACGGAGAATTTTTTTTTTAAAAAAAACATATTTCGAAAAATATGTTGAAAAACATATAAATCGTTTAAACCAATGTGATACAGCATTATACGTATTTTAGGAAAAAAATCGCAGCAGAGAAGAAATACAATTTTTCATTTTTTTTTGGTTGATAAAAAGAAAATTCGGAACTTTGAAAGTTTTTCGCATGAAAAACCACGATTAATTCGTGTTTTTTTATAATTGGAAAGTATACTTATGAAGTGTAAATTATTAGTTATTCTTTGTTTGACGTGCGTTGTTTTATTCAACGCTGAAGGACAGGGAGTTTTCAAAAAAACAGCCATTCAACCCGAAACGGTTTCTTTACAAACCCGATTATTGAATGACAAAATATCCGAGCTAATGGCTGACCGGGTTAATGTACATAAAGAAATCGGCAACCATGAATTAGCCTCTATTGATGATTATATACTTGAAGAAGAGTTGCTTGAATACGAATCTCTCATGTTTCCCTCAGAAGAGCTATACGGATCATGGGACACAACACGTGTTAATCCATACAGCAAGAACGAAATAGCCTATCCCGATTCATTTTCAGTAGATTGTTCGACATTTGTGTTGCCAATTGATGTAGGCATCAAAGTTACTTCTTTATTTGGTGTCCGAGGGCGTCGAATGCACAATGGAATTGATCTGAAACTTCAAATAGGCGATACGGTACGTTCGGCTTTTAGCGGGAAGGTACGTATTAAGAGTTTTGAACGTCGCGGATTTGGGAACTACTTAGTTATTCGTCACACAAATGGTCTTGAAACGGTCTATGGGCATCTGTCGAAATTTTTAGTTTCAGATAATGAGATTGTTAAAGCCGGTCAGGCAATTGGACTCGGCGGCAATACAGGACGTTCGACCGGCTCGCATCTTCATTTTGAAACGCGATTTCTGGGGCAGGCGCTTAATCCAAGTTTCATCATTGATTTTACCAATGGCGGGGTCCCTCACAACGACCAATATGTTCTTTACAAAGGGAATTTCGGTAAAAATGTTAATATTTATACTTCTACGTCCGAGCGAATTGTATATCATCGCGTTAAGCAGGGAGACACATTAAGTAAAATAGCGCTCATGTATAGAACGTCGGTTTCCGAATTATGCAGACTTAACGGTCTTACCTCACAATCAATCCTGCGCGTAGGGCAATCATTGCGTTGTGGAACAACGATTGATACAACTGTAAAAAAAACCTCCGAATTTGTCGCATTGCATGATGAGGGACCTGTAACTGCCGCTTATCACATAGTACAGGCCAAAGAAACATTAAGCGCTATTGCTGCTCAATACAAAACAACTGTAAATGAATTATGTCGCTTAAATAACATTCAACCTTCAACAACATTAAAAATCGGACAACAACTTTGTTATAGGGAAGCATCGCCCCCTTCCGATACGACCTCGGTTGAATCTCTTGATGATGCAATAAGCGCTACAAACGACATGATTTTGGCAACAAATGTTGTTCCTGCAATTGAAGAAACATTTTCAGAACAAAAAGAAACAGTTGCTGACAGTACATTTGTAAAACAACACTCCGAATTAGCACAAAACAATGAAAGTGAGCAGGATGAAGAATCCAATAATTATCATATTGTAAAACAAGGAGATTCTTTATTCGGCATTTCAAAGCAATACAATACAACAGTAGCTGAGATTTGCCTGTTGAACGGGATTACCGAAACAGCCATTTTAGATATCGGACAAAAAATCCTGTACAATGAATCCGTTTCATCAGCATCAATTGTTGCCGCACAGGAAACAGTTGAAGTTGAAGTCGCTCAACCACCAGTATATTATCGAATTAAAGAAGGAGATACATTAGGCGCCATTGCACAGAAGTATGGTATTTCTGTTAATAAGTTGTGTGAGTTAAATAATATTACACGAACGACTATCCTGCGGATCGGCCGTTCACTCCGTTGTTCATAGCTAATAAATGGAAACAGCACAACAGTTTGAGCAGGTAATGGATTTATGCCGAAACGTCTTTCTCTACAAATTGAAAGATTACGGTCCTTCTTGGCGCATAATGCGTCCACAATCAATTACAGACCAAATATTTATCAAAGCAAATCGAATCCGCAACCTTGAAATAAAAGGTATCAGCAAGATCGACGAAGGGATAAAACCTGAATTTATAGGTATTGTCAATTATGGAGTCGTCGGATTGATTCAGTTGGCGCTCGGTACTACCACCGATGTTAAAGGTTTGACGACCGATGAAGTGATGTCTTTGTATGACAAATATCTGTCTGAAACGAAAGAATTAATGTTTGCTAAAAATCATGATTACGACGAAGCATGGCGAAACATGCGGATTAGTTCATATACCGATTTGATATTAACGAAAATAAGCCGTGTGAAACAAATTGAGGATAATGAAGGACTCACAATCGCGTCGGAAGGCATTGAAGCTAACTATATGGATATGATTAACTATGCATTGTTTGGTTTGATAAAACTTGAATTAATAGAAGCTCCTAAATAATTATGAATAAGGAAAGATTGATAAAAATTTTAGTAGAATTTTGCCGACTTCTTATTGGCGCCACCTTTGTTTTTTCCGGAGTAGTGAAGGCAATTGATCCGACCGGTTGGGCTATCAAAAGCGGTGAATACCTGACCGCTTTCGGGTTGAATTATTATTCGTGGATGGAGTACGTTATTAGTTTTAACATTGCAGCTATTGAATTTACATTAGGCATTTGTTTATTATTGGCTGTTTACCGTAAATTGACCACTCTATGTATTTTGCTGATGATGTGTTTTATGACTCCACTAACTCTATATTTAGCAATTTTCAATCCTGTATCTGATTGCGGATGTTTTGGCGACGCTATTATTCTTTCCAACTGGGCTACTTTCTTAAAAAATGTACCATTACTCATTGCCGCCATTATTCTATTTATTTTCCACAAACGCCTGACTAATTTTTATTCATATAAAACATATTGGTTTGTTGTTTTATTTGCCTATTTCTTTTGCATGGCATTTTGTTATCAAAATTACACACACCTGCCAATCAAAGATTTTCGTCCTTATAAAGTGGGTTTGAATATTCTCAAACTGATGGAGATACCTGATGATGCTCCACAAGATGAGTTGATTTTTATTTACGAAAAAGACGGTGTGAAGAAATCATTCACTTTGGAAGAGTCGCCGTTCGATGATAAAACGTGGAGCTATGTGGAATCGAAATTGGTCAAACAAGGCTTTGTGCCTGCGGTTAGTTCGTTCGAACTGTACAACAAAAACGGAGAGAATATCGCAGATTTTATTTTAAGTCAGTCTCGCCTGACATTTCTGTTGGCTCTCCCTGATTTAAAAGAAGCCGGCGATATTCACATCGATAAAATCAACAATATCTATGATTATGCCGTAGAAGCTGAATCCAAATTGCCATTTTACGGTGTGACGGCTTCGTCGGAAGATGATATCGAAGAATGGAACAATAAAACAGGCGCTGATTACCCGTTCCTGACTGCCGATGATGTACTCTTAAAAACAATGATCCGTTCTAATCCGGGGTTGATCATTATGAAGAACGGCACCATTCTTGCTAAATGGCATCACAATGATATACCTGATGAAGGTCAATTAGATGAAGTGATTACAAAATTAGATAACACGCCGATAAATGAGGATAATAAAACTGCTCCTGAAATACTTGCTGAGAAAAAACAGAATGAGCGCATTTCATGGTTGAGGATTATTACAGGATTTACCTTACCTTTGCTGCTGATTTGGATATACGATTTTTCCCGAAATCGTCATCTCCGTAGAAAAGAAAGATTACAAACAATGAATAAATAAAATAGAATTATGAGAAAGAATATTGTAGCCGGAAACTGGAAAATGAATACAACCCTTCAAGAGGGATTGACATTGGCTCAAAATTTAAACGAGGTATTAAAAGATAAAACAGTTAATTGCGATGTGATTGTAGGTGTTCCTTTTACGCATTTATCAAGTGTTGTTGCAACAGTCGATCCGGCGCGGATTGGTGTTGCGTCCCAAAATACAGCCGATAATGCGTCGGGGGCTTACACAGGTGAGGTTTCGGCAGCGATGGTGGCTTCCACAGGAGCGAAATATGCTATTCTGGGCCATTCCGAAAGACGCACTTATTATTATGATACGGCTGCGATCCTAAAAAAGAAAGTCGAACTGGCGTTGACCAACGGCTTAACACCTATTTTCTGTATTGGAGAAGTATTGGCTGAAAGAGAGGCCGGTACACATTTCGAAGTAGTCGAAACACAGTTGCAAGAATCTTTATTTGATTTGACTGTCGACGATTTCAGCAAGTTAATCCTTGCATACGAGCCGGTTTGGGCGATCGGTACAGGAAAAACCGCTACTGCCGCACAAGCACAGGAAATGCACGCGTTTATCCGCCGGACTATTGCAGCGAAGTATGGAGCAGAGGTTGCAGATAATACATCCATTTTATATGGAGGAAGTTGCAATGCCGGTAATGCGCAAGAATTGTTTGCCAACCCGGATGTTGACGGAGGATTGATAGGAGGTGCTTCATTAAGTGTTGCGAACTTCCTGCCGATTATCGAATCTTGTTAATTGGGGCATGAGATATTATTTTCTGATATTATTTTTTCTGTGTAGCGGTGTCGGTTTACTTGCCCAGATGTCTATATTCGATGAGTTGGCCGTACAAGAACCGGGAAAAGGAGCCGTTGTAATCCGTCAATCTGCGGCTATCCGTTCGTTAGTAGGAAGTCGATCCGTTGTTGCAAAAATTGAAACAGACGGCGATCAGAGCTATATGTTGATGATGGGTTATCGAATATTGGTATTTACCGATAATAATCAGCGTACTGCTAAAAACGAAGCGGAAACTAAAAAACAACAGATTGAAAATATGTTCAAAGTACAAACCTACGTTACTTATAACGCTCCGTTTTGGCGACTGTATGTAGGCGATTACATTACATACGAAGAGGCCTATTCTATGATGAATAAATTAGTTGTGGAATTTCCGACATTTAAAAAAGAAATACAGATCAAAGAAGACGAAATAAGAATACCGATCAATAATTGAGAATTGAGAATTCTTTGCGAAAACCTTTGCGTTCTTTACGGTAAAATTGCATTTTAATGAAAAAAACAGAAAATCTTTCCCCCGAAACCGAACAACTTGCTTCGCATTATCGTGAGATTATCAACCTGCTCGGTGAAAATGTGGAACGTGAAGGATTATTGAAAACTCCTGTGCGCGTTGCTAAATCCATGCAGTTTCTGCTGAAAGGCTATCATGAATATCCACAGGAGGTTTTGCGTTCAGCTATGTTTCAGGAAGAAGATTATAAACAAATGGTTATTGTCAAGGACATTGACTTTTTCTCGCTTTGTGAGCATCATCTGTTGCCGTTTTTCGGGAAAGCCCACGTTGCCTATATACCACGCAATTATATTACAGGATTAAGTAAAATTGCCCGTGTAGTAGATATTTTTGCCCGTCGTTTGCAGGTGCAGGAACGACTGACACTGCAAATCAAAGAATGTATTCAACAAACATTGAATCCGTTTGGCGTAATGGTGGTTATAGAAGCACAACATACATGTATGCAGATGCGGGGCGTCGAAAAACAAAATTCGATGGCCACAACCTCCGATTTCACCGGTTTTTTCCAACAAGCCAAGACGCGCGAAGAATTTATGAATTTAATAAAAAAATAGGGGCTATGCCCCTATTTTTTTATTAGCGAAAATCCGCGTCATCTGCTTGCTAATACCATTTAAAACCGGAAATCTAACCCAATCCCAAACGCCTTGTTGGTACGTGCAAAAATATCTTTTCCGGAAGCCATAGGAATGGATGAACTTACATTAAAAGGAGTTTTTGTCCAATCCTCATAATTAGTAAAGAAATAAGCGAGATTGATACGTACCGATTTGGAAACATTGATTGCCCCACCAAAACCAATGGAATACGAATTAAGCGAATAACTCATATCCGATTGAAAATCGTCGGTAGCGCCCGTTCTTGTCATCTGTCCTCCGGCGCTTACCAAAAACAATTTGTTGATTTTCCATTCGGCGCCCAACAGAAATTCATTAATCCCGCCGTTGATGTGTTTTTGTTTGTCGTTTTGCATTTTGGCGTCGGAATCAAAAAAATGATGAAAACCAGCCGATACGCTTACACCGGGTATCACCTCATATTGAGCGCCTAATGTGAATAATGCCGGCATATCGTAAGGTGTTTTAGCGCCATCGGGAAATAAACCGGTATCATCAACCTCCGTTTTATTTTCGATATTCATATTTGTGCGAAACTCATATTTGGCACCGATATTCAGTTTGTCGAAATTCAGATTGAAACCGATGATTGGCGTAATACCCTTCCCTGACTGTTTGTTGTCAAGATTTTTATCGGCAGTCTGAGCAGCCGATGAGCCATAAGTAGCAGCAGCTGTGCCTGCAATAATTACAGCATTATTGAAAGCCTCCTGTACCTGGTTTACGGATATCACGCCTAATTCCTGCGGAGACAAACCCAATCCTCCTGCTAACTGATCCACTTGGGCTTGTGTCAGGTTGCCTGCTGCGACCATTTGATTTAACGTAAATTGTCCGGCTCCTGCAATGATAGCTAATTGTAATAAGTCGGAAGCTCCTTGAGCCGCCTGTTGGGCTAATATCGCCGCCTGTTGGGCGTTGGAGAAAAAAGTATTGGCAAGCATCATATTTCCTGAAGGATTTAATGCCGGATGTGCCGGATTAATTGAAATGTTTCTTAAATGACCAACATAGCTGTTGCTTGCCATATTTATTCTGGCGCCGGCATAGACTGAAAAAACATCACTCAATGCATACGTGACGCCTAATTGTCCGCCGATTATCATCGAAGAGCCTTTAAAATACGCATCAACGGAATATTGAGTGGTTGGAACACCGCTGGCTGACAATTGTGAAGGAAGCATTGAGATTGGAATTTCAAACGATGGCAAACCCTTATCGAAAGTAAGCGTACCGCCGCCGCCAATTACTCCAACATAAAAAGAAGCGACCCATTTCCCGTTTTTATAAGCGCCCATAAGGCTTGGAATCACAGGCGCTGTGGCTTCTCCTTCAAAAGATTTGGTTTCGCTTCCGCCATTTGCTGCGAAAAGAGGAAAAGTAGAGGTTATCGTCCGCGTTTGGAATGCACTCTGGTTGTTGAGAGAAAAATGCAAACCGTTTGATAATTTTGCAAGTCCCGCCGGATTGGTATATACCGCATCAATTTCAAAAGAAGCGGTTCTTGCCGGATTCCGCAGAAAATGTACGCTTTGATTGGTGTTTGTCAACAGTCCACCTGCTAATAATCCACTCACATACAAACCACAGGCTAACCCTGTCAACATAATTCTTTTTTTTGTCTTCATTTTTTTACTATTTAATTCGTTTGTTAAAATCCTATATTTTCTGTATAAAAATTGCACACTTTGTGTTTGAGTGTGCAAATCTACTGTTTTTATTTTGATATCTGTTTTTTTTTACGTAATAAAATATGTATTTTTGTAAAAAAAATTTACGATGAGATGAAACACTGTTACATTTTCGTACTTTTTTTGCTGTTCATCGTGTCAGTGACAGCGCAGGAATGGCCTGTCTCACAACCGGAAGCATCGCCTGCCACTCGATGGTGGTGGTTCGGAAGCGCTGTAGACAGTGAAAATCTTACATTTAACCTCGAAGCATACGCCAAAGCAGGATTCGGAGGCGTGGAAATCACGCCCATTTATGGTGTACAGGGCAATGAAAAAAACGAAATTCCCTATCTTTCAAGCAGATGGATGCAAATGCTGCAACATGTCAATGACGAAGGGAAGCGGTTAGGTATCCGAGTTGACATAAGCACAGGTACCGGATGGCCTTTCGGAGGCCCTCATGTCAGTATGGACGATGCTGCCTCCAAAGCCATTTTTCAGGAATATTTTTTGCGACAAGGAGAATCACTGCTCACTCCTGTAGAGCCGACAGACGAAACACAACGCACCATTGCCCGGTTAAATCGACTGATGGCATTTTCTGATAATCAACGGATCGACCTGACCGACAAGGTAATCAATGGTTATTTGCAATGGACGGCTCCTGCAGGAAACTGGCGGTTGATAGCATTGTTTACAGGAAAAACATTGCAACAGGTAAAACGTTCAGCGCCGGGCGGTGAGGGATTAGTGATAGATCATTTCTCCACTCAAGCGGTGGATAACTATCTTGCTGTTTTTGAACGGGCTTTTCAGGAAAACCAAACTTCTCGTCCTCATTCATTTTTCAACGATTCGTACGAAGCATACGGAGCAGACTGGACGCCCGGTCTGCTAACCGAATTTGAAGCCCGTAGAGGCTATAGACTCGAATCGTATTTTCCGGAATTTTTAGATAGCAGTCGAACTGAAATCACCCGGCGTATCGTTTCCGACTATCGCGAAACCCTGTCCGAGCTGCTGCTCGAAAATTTTACCCGACGTTGGACTGCCTGGGCGCACAAGGTAGGCAGTACGACACGCAATCAGGCACATGGTTCGCCCGGAAATCTGATTGATCTGTATGCGTCGGTCGATATACCCGAATGTGAAGGGTTTGGTCTTTCCGAATTTCACATACGCGGGTTACGAAAAGATTCCCTTACCCGCAAGAACGATTCCGAACTATCCATGTTAAAGTATGCTTCATCAGCTGCGCATATTACAGGAAAATCCTTCACTTCGTCCGAGACATTTACCTGGCTGACAGAACATTTCCGCACATCATTGGCACAATGTAAACCTGATCTGGATTTGATGTTTACCGCCGGCGTGAATCATGTATTTTTTCATGGCACCCCATACTCACCCAAAGACATCCCATGGCCGGGCTGGCGTTTTTATGCTTCGGTCGATATGTCGCCGGCCAATTCTATCTGGCGGGATATGCTTTCCTTTTCAGACTATATCACCCGTTGCCAGTCATTCCTTCAAATGGGACACCCGGATAATGACTTTCTGTTATACCTGCCCCTGTACGATATTTGGGATGAACAACCGGGTCGTTATTTAGCGTTTGATATCCATAAGATGGCGGATCGGGCGCCTGATTTTATTAATGTAGTACATAAAATTCACGAATGTGGATATGATGTGGATTATATCTCAGATAACTTCATCCGCACCACCCGATTCAGAGACGGGCAACTCCTGACTTCAGGCGGCGCCCGATTCAAGGCGCTTATTGTTCCTCCAGCCCGCCTGATGCCTTCCGATATCCTGCAACACCTGTTGGCGTTGGCTCAGGAAGGCGCTCAGCTAATTTTTTTGGAGAATTATCCGGTAGATGTGCCGGGGTTCGGTCAACTTGAACAGAGACGCAAAGATTTTCAGGTAACAGCCCGATTATTACCCAAAGCCACTTTCAACGAAACAAAGGTATTCGGTCATGGCAAAGGGCAAATTATTACCGGAAGTGATTATGTCGAAACACTGGGACATAGTATTGCGAGGAGTGAGCAATTGCAGACGGTTTATAAATGGAATTACATCCGACGCTCAAACGATCAGGGGTATCATTATTTTGTTGCTTCATTACAGGATCAAGACAGAGAAGGTTGGGTCAGTCTGAGCGTCGAAGCGCAGTCAGTTGCATTGTTTGACCCGATAACCGGAGAAAGCGGTATGGCTCGAATACGGCAACAGGGTAATCAGACACAGGTTTATCTGCAACTTCGTTCGGGCGAGTCGATCATTATGCAGACATACGACAGGGAAACAGCGGGAAAAGCGTGGTTTTATCCGGTAGAACTGACGCCCGTTCTTGCATTAGATCAGGATTGGACGCTTCAATTTATCCAAAGTGAACCGACTATCAATGAAACGTTTACCATCAGACAACCGGAAAGTTGGATGAATCTCAACCATCCTGATGTTAACCGGAATATGGGTACGGCTCTGTATGCTACTGATATAACCCTTTCTGACGTGAAGGCGGATGAATGGATTATCGACTTGGGTGATGTTCGCGAAAGCGCCCGTGTTCGTATCAACGGGCAGGAAGCAGGCGTATGCTGGTCAGCGCCATTTCGGCTTAAAGTGGGAAAATTTTTGAAAACGGGAAAGAACCGGATTGAAATTGAAGTTACCAACCTGCCGGCTAACCGGATTGCCGACTATGACCGCAGAGGTATAAACTGGCGGATATTTAAAGATATCAATGTGGTCAACCTCAACTATGAAAGAGCAAGCTATGCCAACTGGCAACCTTTACCTTCTGGGCTGAATAGTCCGGTACAACTTATTCCAGTCAGAAACAAATAATTTCATAACCCTTAACTCATAACTCATATCTCTTAACTCTTAACTCATATCTATATGCTCCCTCCTCCTATTTCCTCTAACCGCCCTTCCACCGGAAGTTCACAAAAATACATAGTCGCCACAGCATTTCTTTCGTTGTTCGCGATAGTCGGCCTTGCACTCTATGGCCTGCCTTTCTTCTACGATTTTTGGGAAGGTGCATATAGCTGGTCGCGCACCACCATTACTTCAGGCAATGCGCTGGGCAAATTGATAGTCGCACCTTTATTCGGGTTTATTGCAGGTTGGTTGATAGACCGTTACGGTCCCCGCAAACTGATGATTTCAGGGTCGTTAATGGCAGGAATGGCTATTATCGGGTTAAGTTTTACAGGCGGCTCACTGTCACTTTTCTACCTGTTTTATGTTTTCAATGCGCTCGGATATGTATGTGCTGGACCATTGCCTTGTCAGGTACTTATTTCCAAATGGTTCGATAAAAATAGAGGCAAAGCGATGGGCATCGCTTACCTCGGAATCGGTACAGGCGGCGCTTTGGTACCGTTGCTTTCCAACGGGTTCGAATCACGCTTTGGATGGCATACAGCGGTGATTGCTTTAGGGATAATTGTTATGATCATATCTTTGCCGATGGCGTTTTTTATCAAAGAGCCTAAAAAGCAGGAGGCAAAAAAAGAATTACAAAGTCCGCAGGTATCAATCGGTAGTATCTTGCGAAATCCCAACTTTTACCTGTTGTGTGTAGGCAGTCTGTGCGCCATCGGAGTTGTCGGAGGCGTCAATCAACACCTGAAACTCTATCTGCGCGACGGCGGATTTGAACAGGATAAAGCGGCACAGATAATTTCATTGGTATTGCTTTCGAGCCTTATCGGAAGAGTACTGATGGGATGGCTGGCTGATTTATTCAGCCGTAAATATGTAATGATCCTGATTTACCTGACAGTTGCTACAGCCATACCTTTATTAATGGTACCCGACTTTACGGGACGCATCTACCTTTTTGCTGTTATTTTCGGAATCGGTTTGGGGGGCGATTATATGATTATCCCCCTTATGGCAGGCGATTTATTTGGGATTAAGGCGCTTGGACGCACAATGGGAATCATCCTCGTAGCCGACGGCATTGCCGAATCGGTATTCCCGATGATGGTAGGCGCTTTATATGATAGTTTTGGCAAAAGCTACATGCCGGCATTTGCTATTTTAATAGGAGTAGCCCTTCTGGGTACAGTCATTATTTCATTTTTACCTAAAAAATAAAGGGGATGGAGCATCAAAAATTTGCATACAGACATTTGGATGAGTTGAAAGAGGATATCTTTCGATTCGGGATTGAGCTCCCTGTTTCCGGTCAACCGGATATACTCAAAACACCCTTATCGCTCTATGGAAACGTACTACCCAACCGTTTGGTCAATCATCCGATGGAAGGTTGCGATGGAACACCAGAAGGTGCTCCCGACGAACTCACTTTCAGGCGTTACGAACGGCTGGGGGCAGGTGGCGCCGGTTTGCTGTGGGTCGAAGCCTGTGCTGTCGTCAACGAAGGTCGTGCCAACAGCAGGCATCTCTTATTGAATCGAAGCACCTTACCATCTCTAAAAAAACTATTCGAATGTATGTTAGCTTCGAATAAATTATTTTTCGGAGAAGATTTCCGCCCATACACAGTCCTTCAATTGACACATGCCGGACGTTACAGCAAACCGGACTCAGATGCGACTGCTATTGTGGCAGTTGCTGAAAATCCTTATCTCGACCCTGTTAGCAATCCGAAAAGACGTATTGTTACGGATGAAGAACTGGCACAAATAGAAGATTTTTATGTCGATTCAGCAATATTGGCTAAAGAAGCGGGTTTTGATGCTGTGGATATCAAGGGATGCCACCGTTATCTTAATTCCGAATTATTGTCGGCACATACCCGCGAAGGCCGGTATGGAGGCAGTTTTGAAAACCGGACACGATTTTTACTGAATATTATCGATAAAATAAAAGCAAATGTTGCTATTGATATCACAATCAGAATCAACGCTTATGATGCAATCCCGTATCCTTATGGATGGGGTACGGACGAATATGGCCTGCCGTCGCTCGATGAACCGAAGCGACTGATGAAGTTATTACGCGAGAAAGGCGTTCAGATGGTCAATATTAGCACCGGCAATCCGTATTTCAACCCGCATATCGGTCGTGCTGCCGATGTGGGGCCTTATACAGCGCCCGAACACCCCATTGAGTCAGCTGCCCGGATGTTGCATATTATCAGAGACTTGAAAGCAGCAGTTCCGGAAATGGCGTTTGTAGGCACGGGATTTACCTGGTTTCGTGAGTATGGCGCCAATATTGCCGCCGGTTGTATTGAGCAGGGGTGGATGGATCTTGCCGGTTTTGGCAGACAGTCGTTCGCTTATCCCGATTTTGCTCGGGATATCATCGTCAACGGCGCAATGGCGCGCAATAAATGCTGTATCACTTGTACCAAATGTACCGAATTGATGCGTTTCGGCGGAAAAGCAGGATGTGTCATCAAAGACAGCAAAGTCTACCTGCCTCTTTGGCGCGAAGCAACAAAGGGACGGACGATGATGAGCACAAAAAAGTACGAACTGAGACATCAAAGGACTCCTTCTGCACGGAGATGAAAAAAATAATGAATACGCAAATCACAAAGTGTATTGGGAGGCTATTATTGTTTGAATGAATGTGTTTTTTTGTTTTTTCTCCTCGATGTATTTGGGAAAATCCGTTTTTATTTATAAATTTGCAAATTATCAATTGTGAGCAGATTAATAATGATACAACTGTTGAGTTTAGCAAATTAGTTCTTTATGACCTTAAAAATAAAATTCAGAAAATCAGCCATTAAGAATAAAGAAGGGGTACTTTATTTTCAATTAATTCATAAGCGTAAGGTAAAACAAATTACTACTCGTTTTCGATTATTCTCTTTTGAATGGGATAATCGTTTGTCATCTGTCATCACAAGTAATGCAAATGAAGAGAGAAGACTTTATTTGCAAAATATGAAAGAACGATTAGAATTAGATATTAAAACTATTAATCAATTAATTAATATACTTGAAAAGCGAAGCGATTATTCAATTAATGACTTTTTGGAGTATTATAAAGATAATTTTTCCAATAGTTTTCTTTTCTCTTTTATAGATTACCGCATTAAGAAATTAAAGTCCGATAACCGCCTGAAAACTGCAGCAATATATGAAACGGTAGCACGAAGTTTTTCTCGATTTCGATGTGGAGAAGATATTCAAATTGAAAAAATTGACAGTATGTTAATGCAACAATATGAAGCATTTTTAAAATGTAATAATCTGTCTAACAATAGTATATCATGCTATATGCGTGTTTTAAGAGCCATATACAATCAATCCGTGCAAAAAGGCTTAATCAGTTCAAAGTCTCCGTTTAAATATGTTTATACAGGGATTGACAAAACCGTTAAGCGGTCTGTGAATATAGATATTATTTTGAAATTAAGCAAATTAGACCTTTTCGGAAACAGTAATTTGCAACAGGCAAGAGACCTTTTTATGTTTAGTTTTTATATGCGGGGCATGTCATTTATTGACATGGCAAATTTAACGAAAAGTAACATAAAAAATGGATATATTATTTATTCAAGAAGCAAAACAAAACAAACATTAACTGTCAAGATAGAGAAATGTATCGAAGAGATCATTGAACGGTATCAGAATTTGGCAATCGACAATTATTTACTTCCCATATACAATAAATCGAATTATAATTATGTTTCTCATTTGCGAACCTATAATAAACGACTTAGTCGATTATCCCTGATGTTAGCCATAGAAAAACCCCTAAGTTCGTATATTTCAAGACACTCGTGGGCGACAATTGCCCTTCGTAAAGGCATACCGATACAAGTGATAAGCGAAGGAATGGGACATGAAAACGAAAAAACAACCCGTATATACTTGGCTTCGCTTGACCAGTCTGTTTTAGACGATGCGAATGCTCAAATAATCGCATTGTAAGTTTTTTAAAAATACCGCTTCTTGGTAAGAAGTGGTATTGCCCCCTCAATAATACCTATTATTTTAAGAATGAACAACATAGATCAGTGAAAAAATGAATGTGGCATTCTTATTAAACAGTTTGTTTAACATAATTTAGTGTATTAATTAACAGTTAAACAATTTATTTTATATATTCGGACATTTCTTTTTTTTTAATTAAAATTTTTAGTAATGTCTCTACTTTCATATCAATGTGCGACATTCATTGTCTGCTGCTTATTGGTCGGTCTGCAAACATTATAACTTTTATCTAACATTTGCCTGATCAATTAATAATCTCAGAAAACGTAGAAAAAAAACAAAACATTCAATTAAACAAGCTATTATTCAGATATGTATGGATGGTGTATCTGTATTGTTTTTTTTAATTGTTAATTTTTTTTAATAAAAAATGTTTCTGTTTAAAAAATATTTAATACTTTTGCAAACATTAATGCATACTTACCACTTCTTACCAAGAAGAGGTACGTGCTTAATACTTGTTTCTTTCTACTTTATCAGGAAGAAATATATGTAATGCGTAATGCCGACATAACAGTCTCGCAATAAGCAATATAGCCGTTCTCTAATGGGAGTGACCAACCTTTGGATTAAATAACACCAACAGACAAATAATAAAATAAATATTAGTAAAAACCCGATATGGAACGAATATATTTAAGTTTAACAGCCTGCATGATTAAATGTAGGCCGAGATTCGGAAAAAAAACAGCGAATGATACATTCAAACGAATAATTAACGGATGTTTGGTGTGTTGTGTTTTTTCAAGCTGTATTTCCAGTAAATCAATTACTTATTTTCAGCCTGTCAACCCGAAAACGGATATTGCAATAACCAAAATGAAAGACGTTTATATCCCATTAATAAAATCCGGTGATATTTTATCCATTACTGTAAGCAGTATAGATAGAGATGATCGCGAGATATTCAACCCAATTCCTCCTTCCTATTCTGTAACACAACATAATCAAATAGGTGGATTCGTTGTATTACAGCCGATTATTGGCTTCACAGTGGATTCTGTCGGCAATATTCATTTCCCGCAAATAGGGGAAATGCATGTAGCAGGACTTACCGCCAAAGAGGTAGAAATGCAGTTGACCGAAGAATTACAGCAATACGTTAAGATGCCAACTGTTTCGGTACATATTGCCAACTATATCATATCGGTACTGGGCGAAGTAGCGCGTCCGGCACAGTACGTAATTCCACATAATCAGATCAGCATACCCGAAGCGTTGGCGCTTGCAGGCGACCTGACAGTTTTCGGTAAAAGGAAAAATGTGCAGATTATCCGCGAACTAAAAGGGCAGCGGTATTTCGTCCGCATTGATCTTACAAAGCGAAACCTGTTTGACTCTCCATATTATTATCTGCACGCGGGCGATATCATCTATGTAGAGCCTACGAAAGGAAAACTGACTTCTACCGATCGTTCCTATCAAATCGCTCCCCTTGTTATCAGTTCATTATCGTTTCTCATATTAATGCTTAACTACATTAACAACAATTAAATAATGGAATACCCGGTCAACGACATACAACGGCAAGAGTTATCCGCTTCTGATGAATCTTTTGGCGACATCAGGAAAGTTTTACTGAAATATCTTGCATACTGGAAATGGTTTATTATTTCATTTGCTGTTCTTATAATATCTGGAGGGCTTTATGTTGCCACGCTGACGCCTCAATATAAAATATCGGCAAGTATTCTGGTCAAGGATAATAAAAAAGGCGATGGTTTCTCCATGCTTGAAGAATTGGATTTATTTTACAAAACGAATGCTGTTGAAAACGAAATCGAAATTCTGAAATCTTATACCCTGATGGAAGAAGTTGTTGACGATTTGAATTTGCAGGTGCAGTATTCGGTAAAAGAAGGATGGATGGAAAGTAAAGAGAGTGGTTTTAGAAAACTTGTATCATTCTTTGTTCCCTGGCAAACAAAAGAAGTATATGGCGCTTTTCCGGTGAAAATTGAAATTGTTAACCCGACGCACGAATTGTTTTCCCGCCCTTATACCTTGCGTTTTATGGGTGATAAGATAATTTTCGATGAAAAAACATATCCACGTAATACCTTGATAACAGAATCTTTCGGTAGCATCCTGCTTATTTCAACTGCTGCCAATGATTCACTCCCTATATGGTGGGACAGCGAAACATCCCTTATCGTAAATTTTATTCCCAAAGCGTCATTGATTGAGTCGCTACACAATAGTCTGCAAGTTACATTAACGAAAAATACCTCAGTCATCAATCTGTCTATTCATTCGCCCACGCCTCAACTTGGGAAAGACATATTGAACCAACTGATTATTGCCTATAACAAAGCTGCCATTACCGATAAAAACAACATGGCAGGCATTGCGCTCAATTTTATTGAAGAACGTCTCGAGTATGTAGGAGAAGATTTGCGAAACGCCGAACAAAACGTCGAACAATATAAAGTGAAGCAGGGGATTACCGATATCAGTGCCGAATCGTCCATGTTTCTGCAAAACATACAAAAATACGATTCGGAGTTGAGTCAGGTACGCATTCAGTTAGATGTGTTGCAGCAAATCGAACAATATATACTCAGCAATGCAAGCAGCGCGGCGCCCGCCACATTAGGTCTGAGCGACCCTACGCTGGTTTCACTGATCGCTGCGCTTACCGAAGCGGAAGCCGAACGAATCAAGCTGCTTTCCACTACCCAACCGGCAAGTCCCAAAGTAAGAGCAATTGATGATCAGATCAATGCGCTAAAAGAAAAACTGATTGACAACATCCGTGTATTGCGTCGCAGCCTTGAAACCACCCAACGCAATTTGCGGGCTGACAGCCGCCGCGTCGAATCCGTTATTAATACGATACCTCAAAAAGAACGCGAATTGGTGGACATCACCCGTCAGAAGGAAATAATTAATCAGTTATACATATTATTACTCTCAAAACGTGAAGAAACAGCTATTTCGTATGCTGCTACGGTAGCCGACAGCCGCATTGTGGATGCAGCGCGAAGTACGCCTTTTCCGGTACTGCCTAACAGAAAAATGATATTGATGTTGTTTGGAGTCGTCGGACTATTATTGCCTGTCTGCATGTTATGGCTGATTGATTGTTTCGATACCACCATCTCGACAAAAGAAGAAATTGAAAGCCTCTTGAAAGCGCCTGTCGTAGGCGAAATATCGGTGGTGGAACAAGCGGACAAAATCTTGGTATTCAATAAGATAAAGAGCAGAGAAGCGGAACAGATCCGTACATTGCGTACCAATATAGAGTATATGCGTGTCGGCGGCGGCATACAAGTCATTATGGTAACATCCGGCATCAGCAACGAAGGAAAATCATTTTTGTCGGCCAATTTGGGCGCCGCTTTTGCCGCAATGGGAAAAAAGACGGTAGTGTTGGGATTCGACTTACGCAAGTCAGGATTAGACAAGATTTTTGGGATTGACAGCGCCGAAGGATTAAGTAACTACTTAGTCGGACACGTCGCATTAGAACAAATTATTCACACGATCGAACTGTCCGAAAACCTGCATGTGATAACGTGCGGACATATAGCTCCCAACCCACAGGAATTGTTATTGGGCAATATGTTGTCGCGACTGTTCGACCAACTGAAAGAAAAATACGATTGCATTGTAATAGACACATCGCCCATCGGATTGATGAGCGATGCCATGATATTAAGCCGATTTGCCGACATTACATTGTATGTCATCAGGCAAAACTATACACCTAAAGACCGGATCAGGCATATCAATGAATTGTATGATGCAAAACATGTGAACAATATAGGTGTGGTGGTCAATGGAATAAAAGAAAAAAACTGGAACGGTTATAGCTATGGTTATAGTTATAATTCCTATAAACATTATGCCCGATACAACGAAAAACAGTAAAATAACAGTAACCGGAGGGGCAGGGTTTATAGGCTCTAATCTCTGCGAAAAATTGTTGGAAACAGGCGCCAATGTTATTTGTTTTGATAATTTTTCTACCGGGAAAAGACAAAACATTAAAGATTTTCTTGTCAATCCGAATTTTACGTTAATTGAAGGCGACGTCCGCGACTTAGCTACCTGCAGAAAAGCCGTTGATAAAGCTGATTATGTTTTGCATGAAGCTGCTTTAGGCTCTGTTCCGCGCTCCATTCATGATCCTGTTACAACCAATGAAGTTAATATTTCCGGTTTTCTGAATATGCTGGTTGCATCTCGCGATGCTGGCGTAAAACGTTTTGTATACGCAGCAAGCTCTTCCACTTACGGCGATTCTGTAATATTACCCAAAGTAGAAGATCATATAGGGAGACCGCTTTCACCTTATGCAATCACAAAATACGTCAATGAATTATATGCTGATGTTTTTGCCAAAATATATCAAATGGAATGTATCGGACTGCGATATTTCAATGTATTTGGTCGCAGACAAGACCCAAACGGGGCATATGCGGCTGTAATTCCCAAATTCATCACACAACTGATAAATCATGAAACACCTGTTATCAATGGAGATGGCGAACAGACACGCGACTTTACGTATATAGACAATGTGATTCAGGCTAATATATTAGCGCTTCTAACGGACAATCCTCAAGCTATTAATACCGTATATAATATAGCTTACGGAGAACGTTCTACCCTGAATCAATTAGTCGACTGTCTGAAAGAGTTTTTATCCGGTTATGTAAAGGATATTTTAAATGTCGAAGTAAAATATGGGCCTCCTTTAATGGGCGATATACCTCATTCGCTGGCAAGTATTGCAAAGGCAAAGTCTTTATTAGGTTATAATCCTGACTATTCAATGCAAGAAGGATTGAAAAAGACTGTGGCATGGTATTTTAAGAATTAAGAAACAACGCCCGACCGGACGCAAAGTTGAACTTATTCAGACTATGCCGAGGTGTGAAGGAGTTTTTTACGCAGAAAAAAATATGACGAAGATTGCTGTTATAGGATTAGGATATGTAGGGTTACCTTTGGCGCGTCTGTTTGCGACTAAGTATCCAGTAATCGGTTATGACGTTAATCCGATGAGGGTTGAAGAATTAATGTCGGGACGTGATCATACATTAGAGGTTGAAGATCATCTGCTTAGGATTGTGCTTCGTGCTGATCCTTCTTTGAGAGATACCGACAGAGGGTTATACTGTACTTGCGAAATGGAAGATATGCGTGATTGCAACTTCTATATAGTTACGGTTCCTACGCCGGTGGATAAAAACAATCGTCCTGATTTAACTCCTTTGATAAAAGCCAGCGAAACGGTGGGGCGTTTGATTGCAAAAGGAGATATTGTTGTTTATGAATCAACGGTTTATCCGGGTGCGACGGAAGAAGACTGTATTCCGGTAATCGAAAAAATATCAGGCTTACGATTTAATAAAGATTTCTATGCCGGTTATTCACCCGAACGTATAAATCCGGGTGATAAGGAGCATACGATAGAAAAGATACAAAAAGTCACATCCGGTTCTACGCCCGAAACTGGTGTGATAGTCAATACATTGTATGCTTCTGTTATAGAGGCGGGTACTTTTTTGGCGCCGACCATCCGGGTTGCCGAAGCTGCCAAAGTCATTGAAAATGCACAACGCGACATTAACATTGCTTTTGTCAACGAACTGAAAAAGATTTTCGATCGGATGGATATTGATACAAATGCTGTATTAGAGGCTGCCGGAACAAAATGGAACTTTCTGCCTTTCAAGCCCGGTTTGGTAGGCGGGCATTGTATCGGAGTTGATCCGTATTATCTGGCGCAAAAAGCGCAAGATTACGGTTATCATCCCGAAATCATCCTTGCCGGCCGTCGCATCAATGACAGCATGAGCGAATATATAGCAAGCGAAGTCATCAAAAAAATGATTATACAGGGAATCCGGATTAAGGGAGCAAACGTTCTTGTATTGGGAATCACTTTCAAAGAAAATTGTCCGGACATACGTAATTCGAAAGTAGTAGATGTTGTCAGCAGATTGAAAGAATATGCGATTAATGTAACAATTCATGACCCATGGGCAAATCCTGAAGAAGTTAAGCGCGTATACGGATTAAATATTTTGTCTGAAATGCCTGAAGGGAAATTTGATGCAATCATTGTAGCAGTAGCCCATAATGAATTTAAAAATTCAAAATTCGATTGCGAAGTTGTTTATCATATAAAAATATATAAATTAATTCAATAACAATTTTATATTTCAAACCCATGAAAAAGCGTTTTGCATTAAAATCAGTTGTATTGGGATTATTACTGAGTTTGAATCTTTATTCGCAAAATGAAGCTACAGTTACCATACATGTGGCAATAGCAGGTACATTACATACGCTTATTTCAGTAGGTAGTCGGGATATTATTTCCAATTTAACTTTGACAGGTAATTTGAATGATGCAGATATGCTGTATGTTCGGGAAATGCCTAATTTGGCTATTCTCAATTTGGGAGGAGCGTATATGGAAGATAATAAAATTACGAATCGCATGTTCGCCGGCCTTCATTTATTACAGGAAATCACGTTGCCCAATTGTATTACGACTATTGGAAACGCTGCTTTTCAGGATTGTGCCTGCTTGGAGCGTATTTCAATTCCAAATAGCGTTACTTCGATTGGGAACATGGCATTCGGAGGGTGTAGCAAATTAACACGCATTAAGATTCCTGATGATGTTATTGCTATTAGTGCGTATACATTTTATAACTGTACAGCTCTGACAGATATTTCCCTACCTGACGGAATTACTTTGATTGATCATTCGGCTTTCAGGGAGTGCGGCAAATTGAAAAATATTATTTTGCCCAATACTGTTACTTCGATTGGAGATGGCGTTTTTCTGTACTGTACCGTATTAAACGATGTCAATATTCCTAACAGTGTTACTTCGATTGGCGTTTCAGCATTTAGAGGATGTACAGGTTTGACAAATATTAACCTGCCGAACACTATTACTTCGATCGGAAGTAGGGCATTTGCAGACTGTTCCGGTTTAACAGGTATTGACATACCCGATGGAATCAGTACCATTGCAAACAATACCTTTTATAATTGCACAGGCTTAAAAAGCATAACGATACCCGGCAAAGTTACTTCGATTGAATACTCCGCTTTTCAACATTGTACAGGTTTATCAAGAGTTATTATAACAAATGGAGTTACTTCAATTGGAGGTTATGCTTTTAAGGAGTGTACCGGTTTGGCAAATATTACAATACCCAATAGTGTTACTACGATTGAACACGCCGTTTTTTTGGGCTGCATAAACTTAAAAAGTATCGTCCTTCCCAACAGTGTTACATCAATTGGAAGGGATGCTTTTGGAGAATGTACCGGTTTAACTGAAATTACCATACCTGATAAAGTTACTTCAATTAGAGAATTTACCTTTAATGATTGCACCAACTTAGCAAGTATTTCTTTACCCAGTAGTCTTACTTCGATCGAAATGTATGCTTTTCAGCATTGTATCAGTTTGAAAAAATTGATCATACCCAATCGTGTTACTTCGATTGGAGTTGGAGCTTTTCGAGATTGTATCAACTTAACAAGTGTTACTATTCCGGATGACGTTACTTCGATTGAAAACGCACTATTTGCAGAATGTGTAAATTTAGAAAGTGTGAACATGCCTGGTAATGTTACCTCGATTGGGGATTATGCTTTTTATCGTTGTACCCATTTATCAGGTATTTCCATCCCTGATAGGGTTAGTTCTATCGGCGAATTCGCTTTTGGATTTTGCGAAGGTTTAGTAAGTGCTAATTTGCCTGATAATCTTACATTTATTGAAAATTATGTTTTTTTTCGTTGTATCAAATTAACGGATATTTCCATACCAAATAATGTTATTTCTATTGGAAATTCGGCTTTCAGGTGGTGTGCCGGATTAAAAAGTTTAACCATACCGCATCGTGTTTCTTTTATTGGAGAAAATGCGTTTATGAATTGCAGCAACTTATTGGAAGTAAACAGTAAAAATCCAATACCGCCGGTTATTTCAACAGGTACCCTTTGTTTTACAGATAACACAAAAAAAAACGGTAAATTATATGTCCCGCTGGATTCGGAAGCATTATATAAAATTGCTTATGAGTGGGAAGATTTCTTTTCTATTGAAGTTCCAGACGAGACAGTTATCATGCAATCACTTGTTGTATATGCTTATAACGGGAATATATATGCGCGTTCGGACAAGGAGGAATTTGTGTCCATCTACAATATTAATGGACAGCTTATTAAACAGTTATTTGTATTGGGAGAACAATTTGTTCCGGTAAATAGCGGCATTTACATTGTTAATGCTGCCAATAATTACAGTGCGAAAGTATTTGTGAAATAACGAGGGAATCTTCTATTGACAGCATTTTTAAGAAAACAAAACCTTTTTTATTAATCTCTAAATATAAACAGTATGTATAATTTTTTTCTAAAATCGATTATGACAGCATTATTTATATATGCAATGTCAAACTATGCAACTGCTCAAACATATAGCGGTTTTGGAAACGGTACGGTGAATTCGCCGTACTTAATTACTTCGACTGAAGAGTTAGACGAAGTAAGGGATTTCTTGGGTGGAGGGTTGTTTTTCAGGTTGGAAAACGACATTGATCTCTCTCCTTATCTTGCTACGGGCGGGCCAAGCGGAGCATGGGGTACATCAGGCTGGCTGCCGATAGGTGATAATACGAACCGTTTTGGAGGAAACTTCGACGGTAACGGAAAGAAAATTACCGGTTTGTGGATTGATCGTTCCACAGAAGACTGGGTTGGGTTGTTCGGCGCGATTGGAGGCGCGACCGCTATTATTCACAATCTTGGTGTGGAAATCGACCCAAATGGAATTAAGGGAAAAAAATATGTCGGCGGCCTGGTGGGAGGCGTCTACGGTAATGCAACCCTTACCGGAGTGTATACAACCGGAACAGTAACTGGATTTGATTATGTTGGCGGGTTAGTAGGAGAAAACATTTCATCTACCATTAACAGCGCATACTCTACCTGCAATGTAAACGGAATCAATTATTATATTGGCGGATTAACAGGTATTGCAGTTATTACTACCATCAGTAACGTTTATGCCACAGGCAATGTAAGTGGAAATGGTAAAATTGGAGGTCTGGCTGGCGTAATCGTTGACAATTCGAATGTTTCCAACTCCTATACCGCAGGCATCGTTCACGGAAACGAATTTGTCGGCGGCTTAGTGGGAGAAGTTCAGAATAATTCTTCTATTAAAAACTGTGTAGTAGCCAGTGGCAGTATTACGGCTGTGAATGCGGCTGAAATTAACCGGATATCATCGGGAATGCTCACCGGCAGTACTTTCAGTCACAACTACTGCGTTGGAATGGTACTTAACAGAGCAAGCGTTGATATTTCAGGAGGGATTGTAGATAACTTGTATGATATTCAGGGAGAAATTAAAACCCTGTCAGACCTGCACGCTTTCGATTTTTATAATACGCCTGGCAACTGGGATGGCGGAGCCTGGGATATTGCTCTTGACAATAGCCAGACGTGGAATATTTCGGACGGATTATCATTCCCCTTTTTGAACTGGCAATATGCAATCAGCGCTTCCGCACTGACATCGTTTGGTTCGCTGGATGAGGGTTATGCCACACAACCGGCGCTGCAAACAGTGTCAATAACCAGTGAAGCCATAAATGCCGTGACGCTTATTCAGCCTGCATCCACGAATTATGAAATCGGCGCACTCTCAACAAACACACTCACTGCAAATGGCGAAATAGCTACATTTACAGTTCGCCCGAAACCAGGTCTCACTGCAGGAATATATAATGAAACGATTACAATCCTTTGTAACGAAGGCGTCAGTGCTACGGTGAAAGTTAGTTTCACTGTCACAACACCTCCTCCGACCCCTCCGACCCCTCCATACATCACAGGTGAAGCATTTATGACGCTTACTGAGGGTTATTCTGCGACTTCGACCGCTGCCTTTACAATTACAGGCTCCACACCTGTCAAAGTTGAGAAAGTATCCGGTACAGACCTTATTATATGGAACAATTCGACAAAGAAGTTAGATATTGCAGAAGGGTTGCCTGTTGGTACCTATTCGATCAAACTCAGCGCTACCAACACTGCATCTACCTATACATTTACCTTTACGCTAACGGTTGAGAAGAAATACTATTTCGTGGACTGTCGTAAATTTTTCGGCGGCAGTGTCACTGTCCTGACGGATAATGATAATCCGTACCTTGCTTCGGAAGAATCTACCATAATGTTGACAATTACACCTGATGATGGTTACGAGTTAGATGGGATTCATGTTTACATGATGAATAACAGCGGGATTATTGTTACAAGCGTTGTCATCCCGCTTAACAGTACAGGTCATGTCCACACCTTTACAATGCCTGCCCACCATGTTTCAATATTGGCAACATTCAAAGACCCACGTAGCGTAGGAATCGAAGACATTCATGCAAATAGCCTGAAAGCATTTGCTCAAAACGGTATTTTGTATGTCAGCGGTATGGCAAAGGGAGAGATGTTGAGCATATACAACATTACCGGCACATTGATTTATCAGGGTATCGCCAACAAGAGTGAGATGGAAATTCACTTTTCAGGACGTGGAGTGTATATTATACGAACCAACAATAACACAGTAAAGGTTGTGAATTAATAGTTTGCATTTTTTTAAAATTAAATAACATTATTTTTTCTTTTGAGTCCACTCCGAAATAATATTTCATTTTGAAGTGGACTCTTAATTATTAAAGATATATAGTTGCAACACCTCATACTGTCACATGATTAGAAAAAAATTGGAAGTGATAAATAACAGCAAAAAGCATCAGATTTTTTTGGTGCAGCATTGAGCGCTTCTCCATTCAAGGCGATCAATGTGATTTTGAAATAATGGTTCGTTTACTCATACAGTTTTACTTAATTTAGTATTCTTAATGAAATTGACTTACGCTTTCCTTTCCGTTTTAATTGCACAAGTAGCTGTAATATTGGATATAATACAATCTGTCTTTGACGTAAATTTTCCGATATTAAGATATTTTTTATATTTCATCGCCGCTTATTACTTGATTAAGGCACTTCAGAAGAACGCTATCAAAATCACAAAATTAATTCATCAAAATATTTTTTTAGTTTTATTTCTTTTTTGGATCATATTATTATTATTTGCGTCTATACCTCATTTATTTGATGGATATAGAAATTATATTAAATTCAAACAATTTCTTTCAGGATTAGGATATATTTATCTAATATTATTTTTTGCCATTTTGAAACCAAACTTATTATTTTACAAGCATTTATTTAAATTTTCATTCATATTGGCCATTTTATATCTTATCATTACAATTCCTTTATTCAGTTACTTTACAGTCGATCTTTATAATAAGGGAGAAGGGTATGGAACCGTTTTTGCATCCGGGGTGTCTATTTTACTTCTTACTTTTTCTTACCATAGCAAAAGAGTAATCAATATTTCAATTGTTACCGTTTTGCTGGTTTTAGTTGTAAACATGTTACTCGCAAGACGTAATCAAGTGCTTTACTTTTCAAGTGTTTTATTCTTCTCATACTACATCAATATTTTACATAAGACAGACTATATGCGAAAAAGAAAGTCGAAATTGATCCTTCTATCATCTTTTTTTCTATGTTTTTCTCTTGTGGTTTATGTAAATATTGATCAATTTAATCTTCTGTTAGAGCGCACTCAAACAGGTATGGAATCAAGAGAACATATTGTTGATTTATTTTTTGAAGACTTTAATTCAAGTCCAAAGGATTGGATTTTTGGGCGTGGCATTTTTGGTGAGTTTCAAGGAGGAATTCTTGCTACAGATGAAAATACAGGTTTACGGAATAGTATTGAAAATGGATATTTAAACCTTATCCTAAAAGGGGGATGCATTTATTTGGGTTTGCTAACCATCATATCATCAAAGGCAATATATAATGGTTTAATAAAATCAAAAAACCTTTTGTGCAAAGCGTTTGCCGGAATAATACTAATATATTTCATTGATATGATCGGATTTGGATTACCGTCGCCAATGTTGCGATACATTATTGTGTTTGTTGCAATTGGAGGTTGTTATTCTAATAGTTTGCTTCAATGTACTGACGAGTTTTTATCAAATAAACTTGGATTGAAATTATGAAAGTACTTTGGTTTAGTAATACAGCAGCGGCTGGTGAACAATTTTTGAAGACGGAAAGCATTGGCGGTGGATGGTTAAAATCGCTAGACAAACAAATTCAGGAAGATGTAGATTTGTATGTAGCATTTTATTATCCATATAAACTTAATCGTTTTAAATATGGCAAAACTTCTTATTATCCAATATACAATGGGAATTTTCTTTGGAACACTTTTAAAAAAATCTTCATTGTATCTGAAAAAGACGAACAGGATGTCCATAAGTACACTGATATAATCGAACAAATACAACCAGACATAATTCATATACATGGTACTGAAAATCCGTTTGGATGCATTATTGGAAAAGTAAATATTCCAGTAGTTGTTTCAATACAGGGAAACATAACTGTTTACTATCACAAATATTTTTCGGGAATTGAAAAAAAATATCTTTCTACAAGTGTGCCGGTAAGTTCATTGAAAGGTTTTTTATTGTCAAAGAATTTTTTATACGTTTATAAAACATTTGCTAAAAAAAAGCAAATTGAACTTAAAAACCTAAAAAAAACAAACTATATTATTGGAAGAACTGCATGGGATAAACGGATAACAACGGTAATGGCGCCTGATTCTGTTTATTATCATGGAGATGAATTATTAAGGGGCTCTTTTTATGCGAATCAATGGAAAAATCCATTCTCTTTTCCAGGTAATTTTATTATTCATACTACCAATGGGAATTCATTTTACAAAGGTTTTGAAACCATCTGTTTAGCTTTGAATGAATTAAATAAACTGAATTATGATGTGGAATGGAGAGTTGCAGGCATCACTGAAAAATCATTGATTTACAAAATCGTGAAGAAAAAATTGAAAAAAAACTTTCCAGAAAAAGGATTGACATTACTTGGTTCATTGTCAGAAAATGAATTGATTGTATCAATGCAACAATCAAATGTGTATGTGATGCCGTCTCATATAGAAAACAGTCCCAATAGTTTATGTGAAGCCATGCTTATGGGAATGCCATGTATTGCTACATTTGCAGGGGGTACCGGCAGTTTATTGCAAGACAAAAAAGAAGGATTATTAATTCAGGATGGAGATCCATGGGCAATGGCCGGATCAATTTTGGAACTATGGAATAATAAAGAACAAGCCATTATTATGGGCGCAAATGCCCGTATTAGAGCTTTGCACAGGCATGATAAGAAGCGAATTGTAACAGATCTTTTGGAAACATATAATACAATTATCCATGATTATTTTTAGTAGATTGATAACTTTATTAGATAATATTGGATGGAAATTCATATATTTTATTTCGACTCCTATTATGTATATAAAAATGTGGATGATTGGTATAAGGTTCAAAAAAGGTATTGGATTTTATGGTTTAATGAAATTTAAAAAGGCTGCAAGTGCTTACATAGAGATTGGAACAAATTGTAAATTCAGATCAACCCCCACAACTAATTTGATTGGTATTAATAGACCTTGCATTATTTCAGCTTTATCGTCTGATGCTCAATTAATAATTGGAGATAATTGTGGATTTAGTGGTACAGTTATCGGTTGTTTTTGTAAAATAACAATAGGAAAGAATGTTCGTTGTGGCGCGAACACACTAATAACAGATTCGGATTGGCATTTAGATGACATTCGGACGGGAAAACCATGTCCAATTATCATTGAAAATAATGTATGGCTTGGAGTTGATGTGATTGTCTTAAAAGGTGTTACAATTGGCGAAAACGCTGTTATCGGCGCCAGGAGTGTAGTAACCCGAGATATTCCGTCAAATGTTATTGCAGCAGGTAATCCTTGTACTATTATTAAAAAAATATCTTTATGATCATAAAAGTTTTTTATGCAGGAGAATATCCAAACGGCTTTACTCCAATGTCATATCGTCTTCATTATTATATGAAAGCTTTATTATCGTATAACGTTGATATTGAAATTGTTATGCCGACATCTAAGCAGAAAGTGAGAGGCGAATTTGAAGGAATACCCTATTCTTTTGTTAAAACGATTAAACAAACTCGTTTTAATAAAAGAAAAGTTTCAAAAAAATATGCTCAAATATGTAGGGATTTAGCAAAACGGTGTGATATTGTTTTTGTTATTTCATGTAATTCAAATTATTGCATAAAATTAATAACAAAAGTTGTTCATAAAGAGGGGAAAAAAATAGTTGTGGAGATAAATGAAAATCCATATTCATCGATAGGTAGTCGATCTGATTTTTTATTTATTTTAAATATAAAACAGAAGATTTTTTTAAAATATCGAGTTCCCGAATTTGATGGGGTAATTGTTATTTCATCTCCTTTACTAAAACTAATTTCATTATATAAAAATGCTAATGCGCAAATTATACGTATCCCTATTCTTGCTGATGTAAAAACAATTGCTAATAACCAAGAGGAACAAGGTTATCATATTCCATATATTTTACATGCAGGGTCATTAAATGATCGAAAAGATGGTATTATTGCTGTCTTACAAGCATTTGCTTTGGCACATAAAAAATTAAATGGTAATATTAAATTTATTCTGACTTCAAAAATTGCAGTTCCAAGGCTTTTGTCTAAAATTAATTCTATAATCAAAAAAAAATCTTTACAAAATAGTGTTGAGTTTAAGGGAATAATTCCTAAAGAAGAATTGGATAAGTTACGTAATGGCTGTGCCTTGGCCATTGTAAATAAACCATCAAATACGCAAAACGATTATAATTTTCCCACAAAATTGAGTGAATTACTTTCATCCGAGGTTCCTATTATTCTATCAAAAACTGGAGAAATGAGTAAATTCTTTATTGATAACGAGAATGCGTACCTTGTAGAAGCAAATAATGTAGTAGAAATTGCAAATAAGATTGAACAAATAATCAAATATCCTGATGAAGCAAAACGCATTGCTAAAAACGGTCGAATTTTAGCTGAAAAGGAATTTTATTATTTGAACTATGCAAAAAGTTTGTATTCGTTTTTTTTACAATTGTTATAAATTCATTTTACTTTGAGCAAATAGTATAAGTTTAAGATCATTTATTTTTCAAAATAAAGGTAATATTCCCGGATGATCGGAATGAATAGAAATTTTCCACTTTTCAGTGATTATGCGATTAAGCGGATTGCTTAAGGAGAATAGTATGAATCTAAAGCAACAAATAGTTAGGAATTTGATTAACATTCCCGGTTGGTATACAAACCGGAAAATCGTTGTTATTGAAAGCGATGATTGGGGATGTATTAGAATGCCTTCTATTGAAACTTTAAAAAAATTGACAAATAAAAATGTTAGATTTAATTTGGAGTTAGGATACGATAAAAACGATACGATTGCATCCCAATCAGATTTAGAGCATTTATTTGATGTTTTAAATTCAGTCAGAGATAAAAATAATAATGCTGCTGTACTAACTGCAAATAGTGTTGTTGCTAATCCTAATTTTGATTTAATAAAAGATTCAAACTTCACAAAATATCATTATGAATTGATAACCGAAACAATGGCTAAATATTATCCGCATGCTAATCCTTTTATTTTATGGAAACAAGGTATAGCTAATGGTTTGTTTTATCCTCAATTTCATGGTAGGGAACACATAAATGTTCAACTATGGTTACATTTACTTAAGAATGACATGAATGGATCGAGAGAGGCCTTTTACGAGAAAGTTTTTAGTCAGGTAATGAATATACCTAATGATAATAGAAAGCAAGTATTGTCTACATTTGATTATCGTGACGAATCAGAACAATACTTTATTAAAGAATCAATAAATGAGGGTTTGAATATTTTTGAATCTTTATTTGGATATCGTTCAATTTCTGCTATTTGTCCTTGTTATTTGTGGGATGATTTTGTCGAGAAATGTTTTTTTAATGAGGGAATTAAGTATATTCAAGGGGGAGCCTTTCAAAAATACTCAACTTATCAAAAAAAACGATTAAGCAAAAAAGGAAAATATCATTATTGTGGAGAAAAAAACAAACTTGGTCAATATTACTTGGTTCGTAATTGTTATTTTGAACCATCTCAAAATCCAAATATTGATTATGTTGATGACTGTTTAAATAGCATAAAGATTGCATTTCGCTGGAATAAGCCGGCAATCATTTCTGCTCATCGGCTAAATTTCATTAGTGTATTAAACAAAAAAAACCGAGATTCTAATCTGAAACAATTTCGAAAATTGCTAAATCAAATTGTCCAGCATTGGTCAGATGTAGAGTTTTTGACATCAAATTTACTTGGAGAGTCAATTGTAAATAAATAGTTGGAACTATGTTGCACCCTAAAGCAAAAATTTGTTTTTTAATTCCCACAATGAAAACAGGAGGTATTGAGACATATTTGTTGAGGTTTTTACAACTATATAGCAACAAAATCTATCCAATTGTAATTGTAAAAAGCAATGAAAAAGATGATTTATACAATGAGTATAAAAGAATTGGTATAAAGATAATTCCAAAGAAAATCGGATATTTTAATGTAAAAAATTGGTTGAGACTTTATGGTTTTTTTAGACATGAAAATTTTAATACAGTATGTGATATGGGGGCAAATTTTGCAGGCATACCTTTGACCATTGCCCGATTAGCTGGAATACAAAAGAGAATAGCATTTTATCGTCAGTCGACCCATCATTTTCATTTAACAAGATTGAAAATATTATATGCAAACTTTGTGAATTGGTTAGTATATTTGAATGCAACAACCATACTTGCTAATTCACAATATGCGCTAAATTTTTATTTTAGAAAAAAAATTGATAGCAGATGTAAAGTAATTAAAAACGGAGTCAATAAAGAGCTATTTAAGGTTAATGAAAATAAGGAACAACTACGAAATTATTTTAAACTCCCTGAAGATAAAGTAATAATAGGTCACACAGGACGAGTTGCGCCTGCCAAAAACCATAAGACAATTTTTGAAGTAGCACGCAAAGTTTGCAATAACAATGCAAATGTATTATTTGTTTTGGCAGGCGACAATACACAAGATTTACCGAAACAAGATGGAATTATTACACTTGGTTATTGTTACGAGATACCCAAATTACTAAAAACATTTGACGTGTTCTATTTCCCATCCTTAACAGAAGGACAACCTAATTCATTAATTGAGGCAATGATTTCAGGATTACCTTTTGTGGCTTCTGATATTGCGCCGATAAAGGAATGTGTACCTGAAAGTCATTTTTCTCAACTTATTGATGCAGCTGATGTACAGGCAAGTAAAGCAAAAATAGAGGAGATTATCAATAGCGATAGTAAAGAAAAATATTGCTGCAGAAATTGGGCTATTGAAGAGTATAATGCGTTTGAAAGATTCATGCAATTTTATAAAGAACTAATATGAAAAAGGAATGGAAAGACAGGAATGTACTCTATGTTAAAGGTGACAAAAGATTTTTATCACACGAAGGAGAAATATACGGATATGAAAATGATTTTCTAATTTCTCTCAAAGATCGTTATCTTTATCTTGGGGCTAATGTAAAGTTTTTACAATTCGGGATAATTTTAGACGAATTGGATATGTCAAAATTGATTAGTCTCACAGAAAATGGCGTTGAGGTAATTCCTGTAAAATATTATCTTACACCCCAAACTTTTAAGAATAAAAAAGTGACCAAAAAAAATATTTTTGAGGCTGTTCTTAAATGTGATATTTTGATTTTACGTATGCCAAGTCTACTTTCATACATCGCCCGGGAGGCCGCCATAAAATACGGAAAACCATATATAATCGAACTAATTGGATGTCCTTTGGAAACGCTATGGACTTACTCTGCAAAAACAAAATTATTAGCCCCATATTCTTTTTTTAAATGCAAAAAATTTGTTGAAAAAGCTGAATATGTGATATATGTATCAAGTGAATTTCTTCAAAAAAGGTATCCAAACTCAAAAAAAACGTGTTCCATTTCAAATGTAATTATACAAACTGTATCAGAAGATATTATACAAAAACGAATTAATAGATTTTCAAAAGAAAAAGATAAAATTACTATATCCACTATGGCAGCAGTGGATGTACTATACAAAGGACAACATTTTGTAATCGAAGCAATTGCAAAGTTAAAAAACAAAGGCTATACTTTTGAATATCATATTGCCGGTCAGGGTAATCAAGATAGATTAATACGCATTGCAGAACATTTTGGTATTGCAGATCAGGTGATTTTCGAGGGAACTTTAGGCACAGAACAGGTTTATGAACTGCTTGATAATACTGATATTTATATTCAACCAAGTTTGACAGAAGGATTACCCAGAGCAGTTGTAGAAGCAATGAGTAGAGGTTGTGTTTGTGTTGGTAGTAATATAGGAAGCATTCAAGAATTATTGGATGAAATTTGTTTATTTAAAAGCGGTAATGTCAATCAGATAATCAGAATACTTGAAAAATTTGTGAAAGATAAAAACTTACTGATTCAACAATCAAAAATCAACTTTACAAAAGCTAAAAATTTTCACAAAGAACTTATCGATAAAAAAAGAATAAAATTTTACGATGAATTTATCAGTGATAACTTTTGATATGACTTAACAGTAATAAACCAAGTAAAAATGAAAAAAGTTCTATTTGTCGCTAACGTATATAAGCATCTTTATACTTTTCATCAACCCTATATTCAGTTACTGAAAGAAAATGGATGTCAGGTTGATGTAATCGCTAAACGTGATGACCGTTTAGTCGAAAATGCTGATATTTGTTATTATTGGGATTTAACCCGCTCGCCTTTCAATTTAATGAATATCAGGGCTTATCGACAGCTAAAGAAACTAATTGAAAAGGGGAAATATGATTTAGTACATTGCCATACTGCTACGGCTGCGGCGGTTACACGTTTGGTCTTCTGTACAATACGCAAAAAAAAGGGAACGAAAGTTTTGTATACAGCACATGGATTTCATTTTTTTAAAGATGGCCCACGTATATATTGGTTGTTATACTATCCCATTGAAAAGTTTCTATCAAGGTTTACGGATGGTATTGTGCTTATTAATGCAGAAGATTATAATTTAGTGCTTAACAATGGTTTTAAAAACGAAAAAACATACTATATTAACGGTATCGGCATAAATTCTGATCGTTTTATTACTGATAGTAGTCAAAACAGAGAAAAAATACGGATAGAAGAAGGGTATGCTGACAATCAGTTTTTGATGATTTACGTGGCGGAATTTATCCACCGCAAGAATCATAAATTTTTGGTTGACGCTTCCATGGAATTGTCAAAACAACTTAACGATTTCAAAATACTTTTTGTTGGTCGCGGAGAGTTACAACAAACTGTTCAGGAATATGTGATTTCAGTTGGAGCGGAAAAGTATATTGATTTTATGGGCGTAAGATGGGATTTAAACAGATTGTTTCTGATGTGTGATGTTGGCATATCGTCGAGCAGACAGGAAGGTCTTGGTCTGGCTTTGGCAGAAGAAATGTTATGCGGTTTGCCGATTCTTGCTTCACAAGATCGGGGACATCGCGAATTGGTAATACATGGAGAAACGGGTTTTTTATTTATGCAAGATAGTATTGCCGATTTGGTAAAATACGCAATAGCGTTGTACGAAAACCCTCAAAAAAGAATTGATATGGGCAGAGCTGCAAATAATAACGTAAAAAAATTCAAAATTGATCAGTGTCTGAAACAAATGGCGGACATTTATAGCGAAATATTACAAATGCAAATCGAATGTAATCAATAGTAAAAATAATTTTTGGAGTAATAAGCATAATAATGTCTATTTATGCAAAGCTGAATTCTAACAATAGAATGTTATTCAATACTATTATTATGAATATAAGACTGATAATCATTTTAATAGTATCATTGGTTTCATCGCGATTATTAATTAACGTCTTAGGAATTGAAGATTTCGGACTATTTAATTTGATTGCAGGTTTAAGCGTAATGCTGGAATTTATTTCAGGAACTTTCTCTGCAGCTACAATGCGTTTTACGACAGTGTCATTAGGAAGTAATGATCCGGATGAATTTAAAAAAAATTTCAGCATATCCTTATTGATATACAATAGATTATCGTTATACTTGTTTATTCCATTGGAAATAATTGGGGTTTTTTTAATAAATACAACATTAAACATACCCGAAGATAGATTATTTGCTGCAAACATTTTGTATCAATTGATGATTATTAATACAGTATTTACATTATTGACAATTCCCTATACATCGCTTTTAAATTCAAAAGAAAACTTTTTGCTTCCATCAATAATATCAATTATAGGGCTGATAATAAGGTTATTTATAATATTATTTTTGTATTATTATAATTATGATCGTCTTATTTTGTATGGAGTTGTTTATATATTAATATCTGTTGCAACACGAAAAATATCTAAGGATTATTGCATAAGACTGTACCCGGAAATAAAGTTTGATTATAAAAAATATTTGGATAAATCGGTTATAAAGAAAATTTTCTCCTTTACCGGATGGACTTTTTTTGGAGGCATGGCAATGACTGTTATTCGACAGGGATTAGACTTTCTGGTAAATGTCTTTTATGGTCTTCGATTAAATGCAGCCATGAGTATTTCCAAGCAAGTAAATGGTCCAATTTATTCTTTTGCACAAACTGCAACACAAAGTTTATCACCACAGATTTATAAAGCTTTTGGTGCTAACGATCAAAATCGACTGTATCAATTATCCTTTTTGTCTTCAAAAATTTCATTTTTGTTATTTGGATTGATGGCATTACCGATTTTATTAGAAACAGATTATATATTGAACGTCTGGTTGAAGCATTATAATGTACCTGAGTATGCTTCTGTTTTTGTTCAATTAATTATTATTGCGACTTTGATCAGGCAATTATCTGTTGGTATTATGACTGCAATCGCTGCAACCGGAGATATAAAGAAATTTCAGTTTTATGAAGGTCTTTTAATAATAATGGCTTTCCCTATTTCCTGGTTTTTATTAAAAAATGGAGCAGAACCATGGATAACCTATTTTACTCTTGTTATTGCAGAAGCTTTGGCTACGATAGTAAGAGTTTATTATACACATAAAACATCTAATATTAATTATAAAAATTTCCTGTTAGAAGTATTGATTCCATGTGTATGTGCATTTCTCATTGCTATTTTCATTACATATTTTATTCGTATTAAACTGGAGACGTCTTTTTATAGATTATTTATTATTACGCTGCTTTCAATATCTATATTTTCAGTTTCATCATTCGTTTTTGTATTAAATCAAAATGAAAAAAAGAAAATTAAAAGTATCATTCAAAAATTAAAGAATAAATTCTTTTATGAATAATCACAACAAGATTGCAATAATCCTTCCTTCTATTTTTCCTGTACCGGCAACAAAAGGCGGTGCGATTGAAACATTAATAGAAGTATTAGTTGAGGAAAATGAAAAAAACATCAATGGCCATGTTGAATTTATTATTTATTCTGCTTTTGAAAAAGAGGCTTTTATTAAGTCTAAAACCTATACAAAAACAACATTTTATTGGATTAAATATGATTCATTTTTTTATAATTTGACAAATTTCTTTATTCGTTCTGTAAGGAAATTATTTAAAATAAAGATTTATAACATGGAAGTATTATTAATAGCTTCAAATATAAAAAAACAGGATATAAAAAATATTGTAATAGAAAGTAACACCTATTTTTTAGAAGGGATTGCATTTTATTTAAAAAAAAATGCTCCGATATTTCATGTACATGCAGACCTCTTTGACAAGCTAAATTCTAAAAATGTTTTCTTAGCCTCTTTATGTAAAAGAATAATTACTGTAAGTGATTATATACAAAAAGAGGTTTTACTAAATACTCAGATCAATTGCCAAAAAGTTTGTGTTTTAATGAATGGTATTTTTCCGCCTTCTTACATGGGGATATATGATCGGAGATATTTTCAATTACACGATACTGATATTATTATTACATTTGTGGGAAGAATCACCAAATCAAAAGGAATTACTGAACTAATCAATGCTTTTAAGATCATTAATAAAGAAAATGTAATACTGTTAATCGCTGGTAGTTTTGGCTCAAAATTCAACTTTGGCGATGATGATGCAAATTTTAGAAAAGAAGTGGAAACGCTTTGTGTAGGAATAAAAGATAAAGTTGTTTTTACCGGATATATCTCCAATAAAGATATTGGAGATATTTACAATTTATCTGATATTGTGGTTGTTCCTTCTCAGTGCGAAGATGCAGCACCCTTAGGAGTAATAGAAGCATTACATTGTGGAAAACCATTAATTGTTAGTGCTACTGGAGGAATTCCTGAATATGTTTCTGAAAAATGTTCATTTTTAATAAATAAAGGCGAATATTTTGTTCAAGATTTCTCAAATACACTTATAAAATTAATTGAAGACAAAGAATTAAGGGATGAAATGTCTTATGAAGCAAAGAATATTTCGCGTAATTTCACTTCAAAATCATTTTACAATAATTTCGTTAATGCTGTTTTGGATATTTAATATCAAAGAAATATTTAATATTTTAGCAAATTGGTTTGAAATTGATGTAGAATGTATAACAGAACAAATTATCGTAGATAATAATAAATTAAAAACATGCTAAATCATAATTCCTTTGTAGTGGAATTTGCAAGTAGCGATAAACTGATTAATTTGATGACAGGATGATAATTGCAATACACAAACCCGGTGATTTCGTCGAACGGTGGATTTCCTACTGCGAAGCGAATAATATTCCATATAAAACTGTCAGTTGCTACGATACCAATATAGTCAAGCAATTAGTGGATTGTGATTGCTTGATGTGGCATCATCATCAGTCTTCTTATAAAGATGTGCAATTTGCGAAACAACTTCTTTTTTCTTTGGAACAAGCAGGAAAGCGGGTGTTTCCAAATTTTAACACAGCATGGCATTTTGATGATAAGGTAGGGCAAAAGTATCTATTGGAATCAATACAAGCGCCTCTTGTGCCTTCTTATGTTTTTTACGCTAAAAAAGACGCTGTTAGTTGGGCAAACTCAACTGTTTTTCCTAAAGTGTTTAAATTAAGAGGAGGGGCAGGATCTTCAAATGTAAAATTGGTAGAAACGAAACAGAAAGCAATAAAAATAATTAATAAGGCTTTTAATCAGGGATTTGCCCAGTATGATAGAATTGGTAATGTACGAGAAAGATGGAGAAAATATTTGCTCGGAAAGACCACATTATTTGATGTATTAAAAGGTTGTATAAGAATTATATATACGACTGATTTTGATAGAGTCGTCGGCAATGAAAAAGGTTATGTTTATTTTCAAGATTATATCCCCAACAATACTTTTGATATTAGAATTGTTGTGATTGGTGATCGTGCATTTGGTATAAAAAGGTTGGTTCGAGAAAATGACTTTCGAGCTTCCGGAAGTGGAAATATTATTTACAAAAAGTCGGAAATCCATGAAGATTGCGTGAAAATCGCTTTTGACATAAATAAAAAGTTGAAGACGCAATGTATTGCTATAGATTTTGTTTTTGATGATAAACAAGTATTCATTGTTGAAGTCAGTTACGGATTTTCACCACAAGGATATGATCTCTGCGAAGGATATTGGGAAAGTAATTTGAATTGGCATAAAGGAAGTTTTAATCCTTATGGATGGATGATAGAAAACCTGATACAATGAAACTATAGAATGTGTACCAGAAAGCCATTTTTCGCAGTTTGTTGAAACGACTGCTGTTGAGGCTGGTGTAAAAAAATACGCTGAAAACGACAAACGTAGTTATTGCTGTAAGGTATGGACGTTGGAAAAATATGACGCTGATAGAAATTTCAACAGATTTTGCAGTAATATGAAAAAAGTGTGGAAAGACAGGAAAGTACTCTATGTGCATGGAAGTAAAAGATTTATTACTTCTGACGAAGGCATTTGCGGTTTTAATAAAGATATACTTTTTTCCCTGAAAGAAAGGTATTCATATCTTGGAGAAGACGTCAAATTTATCCAATTTGGAATTTCTGCTGATAAATCGTATGTATCTAATATGATTAATCTTAAAGAAAATGGAATTGATGTAATCCCTGTAAAATATTATCTTAGACTACAATCTTATAAATACCGTAACGAAACAAAAAAAATAATATTTGAAGCCGTTTTACAGTGTGATATTTTGATAGTCTGTGTGCTGAGTTTCATTTCATATTTTGCCCAGGAAGCTGCAATAAAATATAAAAAACCATACTTAATCGAAGTAGTGACATGTCCTTGGGATACTTTATGGAATTACTCTAACTCAGCAAAATTGATTGCGCCATTAGCTTTTTACAGGTGCAAAAAAAGTGTTGCTAAAGCTGATTATGCCATATATGTGTCAAATGTATTTCTGCAAAACAGATTCCCGAACTCAAAAAAGACTTGCGCCGTATCAGATGTGATTTTGCAAGAAATATCGGACGATATTAGTAAAAAAAAAATTGACAGGCTTTTATCTAAAAAAGATAAGTTTATCATTGCAACTTTAGCGGCTGTTGATGTATTATATAAAGGACAACATTATGTTATTGAAGCGATTGCAAAACTAAAGAGAAAAGGATATCTATGTGAGTATCACATAGCAGGTTTTGGAGCTCAGACACGCTTGAAGAATATTGCAGAACATTTTGGAGTAGCAAATCAAGTAATATTTGAAGGATTTATAGATCCTGACCAAGTGTATGAATTACTTGATAATACCGATATATATGTACAACCAAGTTTGGCAGAAGGACTGCCAAGAGCTGTAGTGGAAGCAATGAGTCGAGGTTGCGTTTGTATTGGGAGCTATGTAGGAGACATTCCGGAATTATTGGATGATATCTGTTTGTTTGATCAAGGGAGTGTAAAACAGATAATCTGAATATTTGAAAAACTGTTTCAAAATAAAGATTTACTCGTACAGCAGTCAATAACTAACTTTGAAAAAGCTAAAAAATTCAAACATACTTTATTAGAGAAGAAGAGAAGGGAGTTTTTTGATGAATTTATCAGCGATAATTTTCAAGAATCACTACAATCATTATGAATGAAAAAGTTTTTTGTCGCAAATGTTTAACTTCATCTACAAATATTCAAAATAGAACAGTCTATACGAAAAATGGCACAGCGAAATATTAAAGGATCAAATTTCCGTCATTGCGAGGAACTTAGCAATTCGGAAAATTAAAAACAATGGAAAAAGTCGAATTATGTTTACGAAAAGAAAGGTAATCAGTTTGCTAAAAAATTCCATCGGGATTAGAACTAACCGAAAACTCGTAGCATTTTATGTGGATGATTGGGGGAGCGTTCGAACTCGGGATAAAAAGGCAGTCGATTATCTTCAATCAAAAGGTATCGATGTTGACAAAAATAGGTT
>Ga0082212_10000300_pt1 | contig 71465 bp, 49 predicted proteins | sample TergutNt197P3_FD_71548 | JGI IMG/M metagenome (GOLD analysis project Ga0082212, IMG submission 71548) | Neocapritermes taracua P3 segment gut microbial communities from Petit-Saut dam, French Guiana - Nt197 P3 | ecosystem: Host-associated > Arthropoda: Insects > Digestive system > Gut ...
TAGGCGCCTTCGATGCCTTTCTCATCCACCTGGTCGCAGATTTCTTCTAGGATGCCTGAGAGAAAGTACTTCATGGCTTCCGGGTCTTTGGTCAGGTTGTTTAGGTAGATGATGCCTTCGATGCCTTCCCAGATGGCGACGTTGCCTTCATGGACTCTTCTGTGCGCCCAGTCTCTGTAAATGATTTCGGGGGCGTCAGGGTTGCCGAACAGAGAATCCATGCCCCATGTGGGTAAGTCGACGATTGTGAGGCCGAGGGCTGCGGCGTATTCTACGATTCCCGCTGCCCAGCTCAGCAGGTTGACGCTGCCGTTGGCTATGCCTTCGATGGTGTACAATGTGTAACTGAATCCTCTTCTGGCGGTTCCGACGATGCTTGCGAAGTGGTGTCGCAGGGTTTGTTTGGTTTCCGGGGATAGGTCGGTGTCGTCAAGAATGTTGTTGAAGGCGGGCACGGCGAAGTCGCAGATGTCGTTAAGCAGGAGCCTTTCGGTGGCGCAGCCCTGGTGGAGTGTTTTGCCTATGGTGTCGAAGAAGCCGAGGACGCTTGGTTCGTTATGGGCGTATTCGGCCCACATGTGGGCTGTGGGGACGAAGTAGTTTTTGATTGTGATGTCGATGAGTTGGTTTGTTTCTTTCAGGAAGGCGGGGGCGTTGTGGAGGAAGATTTCGGTTAGGCGGTTTTTGGTGGCGGCGAGGTCTTCTTTGGCGTTGCTTATGGTTGTGACGGTTTTGGCGGCGATCTGCTGGCCGTTTGCCATGTGGTTAACAGGGTTGGGCAGGATTGTTATGGCGGCCATGTGCCGGAAGATGTGCCCGATGTCCAGAAGTCCTGGGGGGTTTGGAGTGGCTGATGGGTTCTGGGGGTCTCTGAGGATTTGGGGGATGAGGGTTTGGCCTGTTGTCAGGGTCTGGGACAGGGCGTCGATGAAGCTGGTTTCGCCGTTGGTGTAGGCGTTCCAGATTTCGGTTATGGGTGCTTTGAGTCTGTGGAAGAGGGCGAGGTTGAGAACTTTGTCACAGGTGGGCTTGAGTTGGCCGGTGGCGTCTGTGCCGTCGCTGTAGAATTGTTCGATGGCTGATGGGGGCATTTGGAGGTAGAGGTGCGCCAGTTCGTTGATGTCCGCTTGGGTGACGATTTCGGGGGGAGCGTCGAAGAAGCTTGCGCCGCCCCATCGGTATCTGATGTCGCCGTTGGGTATGATGTTGAAGTTCCGGTAGACGATGATGCCTTCTATGCCGATTTTGTATTGGCCGCACCCGGGGTATTGGGTCATGGTTCCGATGGAGGCTTCTGTGAGCAGAGCGGTTCGCTGCCGGATGGTTTGCAGGTCGGTGCCTCTAGGGTGATCCCTGCAGTAGGCCAGGAAGTCCTGACGGGTCTGTTCGATGTTGCGTTCGGCTTCTTCGAAGGCTTCGGCGGTTTCTTGCAAGAGCCTGCGGGCTTCTCTGAGTTCTTCCAGGTTGAGTCTTCTGATGAAGGTGAGCCGGTTGTCTTCTTGGTGGCGCAGAATGGATTGGGCGGCGTTGGTGAGTTTGACGGCGCTGTCCATGTGGGTTGAGGTGTCTTGGAGGATACGGTTCAGCCAGCCGGCTATGTCTTTGAGTCTTTGGATGCGGATGGTGATTCTGGTACCCTGGGCGCCGGCTGTGGCTTCTTGGGCTTGTTTGTAAAAGGATTCGGTTTTCCGGAGCATTTCGATGTATTCGGCCGTGCGGTCGGCGGCGTTTTGTATATGTGAGTCCGGGCCCTTTTGGATCAGGTTCCATTGGATGCGGGCTATGGCGGCGTCGTCGCCTTCCCAGACCATGGCGTCGATTTTGGCGTTCATGCGGTCGGTTCGTTCTATGGCGCTGTCCCGTTTCGTGGTTATGGTGTTGATGAGGGTTTTAAGGGCTGTCAGATCGACGATTACGGGTTTGTCGTCCGCCAGGGGTGGCGCGGAGACGTCCATGGTGTCGGCATGGATGAGGGCGCCTTGCTTGTAGTAGGTTACATAGGATTCGATGACGCCGACGCATTTGTTGGCGCTGGTGCCGGTGAAATCGCTTGTGATTTTGCTGTTGATAAGCTTGAGTTCGTTGGAGAGTTTGACCATTTTGCGGTCGATACGTTCGAATTCATCGGTTTTCTGGATCACAGTGTGCGGGGGTACTGGTACACCGGCGGCCAGGGCGCTTTTGATGCTTTCTTCGATGGCTGCGTATATGTTCGACATGGCTCTCCTCCGTTAACGGTTTCCCCAATTGTCAGATATCAATTATCAGCTTTGCTGATATAGCTACATGATATCGTTGTCCCTATTGTCAATTTGTCCACAGGCTGAAGGATATCAGCCCTGTCCATTGTCCATTGTCCATTGTCCAAAGGCGTGTTTGTTGATTTCGTTCATGGGGGGTTGTCCTTTTTGGCTGGTGCTACCGAAAAAAGCCGACATTAATCATGCAATCCGCTTCATGGTTTCGTATTCGTTGAATGGTGTTCAATTTCCTTTTTGCTCTCTGGATTATCTTGTTTCGGAAAATTTTGTATGATGACCAAAAGCGACATCGACGAAAGCGACATCGACGAACCCTTGAAATTGTCAAATTCCCGTAGTCAAACAAAAGACAGTTCAAAGCAAGCGCTGAGAACCGTCTTTGTCACAAAGTGTTTCTATTTCAGTCCCGGTCTTAAAATGCAGAGGGTATCAGCCCTGCCTATTGCCCATTGAAAAAGCCCATTGTTAATTGGAAAAGTCCATATCCGCCAGCCTTTTATAAGCCATGTAACGGTCGTGAGCGGCTTTTTCGGCGCCGGCGAACATTTCTTCGGCTGTTTCGGGGAAGGTGTTTTGCAGGGACGTGTAGCGGACTTCGCTCATAAGGAAGTCTCTGAAGGGGGTGCTGGGGGCTTTGGAGTCGAGGAGGAAGGGGTTTTTGCCTTGGTTCTGGAGGATGGGGTTATAGCGGTAGAGGTGCCAGTAGCCTGAGGTTACAGCCCGGTCAGCCTGACCGAGACAGTCGGACATGCCGCTGACGATGCCGTGGTTGATGCAGGGGGCGTAGGCGATAATCAAGGAGGGGCCGGGGTAGGCCTCGGCTTCTTGGATGGCCCGGAGAGTCTGGGTGTAGCTTGAGCCGAGGGAGATTTGGGCCACGTAGACGTAGCCGTAGGACATGGCCATCATGCCCAGGTCTTTTTTACGGATCTGTTTGCCGGCGGTGGCGAATTTGGCTACCGCCGCGTGAGGGGTGGCTTTGGAGGATTGGCCGCCGGTGTTGGAGTAGACTTCGGTGTCCATGACCAGCAGGTTGACGTCGTCGCCGGAGGCGATGACATGATCAAGGCCGGCGAAGCCAATGTCGTAGGCCCAACCGTCGCCGCCGACGAGCCAGACAGATTTTTTGGTGAAGATGTCTTTTTTGGACCAGATTTTGGCCATGAGAGGTCTGACGCTTAGGTCAATGTCGCCGTCAAGCTGGGCGCGGGCAAAGATGGCCAGGGCTTTGTCGGAGGCGGTCCGGGATTCTTCGCCTCGATCTTTGACGTTCAGCCATTCCTGGAAGGCTGTTTTGAGCTCGTCGGGTAGGGTTTCTGTGCGGATGGCTTCCGCGATTTCGTCAGCCAGTTTGGCCCGTTGTTGCTCGACGCCCAGATACATGCCGTAGCCGTATTCGGCGTTGTCTTCGAAGAGAGAGTTGCCCCAGCAGGGACCTTGGCCTTTGGCGTTGACAGTGTATGGGTTGGAGGGCGCGCTGCCGCCCCAGATCATGCTGCAGCCGGTGGCGTTGGCGATCATCATGCGGTCACCATACAGCTGGGTTAACAGTTTGATGTAGGCGGTTTCGCCGCAGCCGGGACAGGCGCCGGAGAATTCGACGAGGGGCTGGATGAACTGACTGTTTTTGACGGAGAATTTGTTGGTGATAAGGTTATCTTTGGGTGTCAGGGTGACCGCGTGTTCCCAGTTGGCATGTTGTATGGCTGTTTGTTCCATGGCCGGTTTCATGACCAGGGCCTTGTTGTTTTGGCGGCCCGGACAGATTTCTGCGCAGTTGCCGCAGCCTGTGCAGTCCAAGGGACTGAGCTGGATGCGGTATGTGTGTCCGGCCAGTTCTTTGCCGGTAGCAGGCAGAGAGGTGAATGCGTCCGGAGCGTTGGCGGCTTCTGTTTCGTCCAGCAGGAACGGCCGGATACAGGCGTGGGGACAGATGTAGGCGCATTGGTTGCATTGAATGCAGTGTTCGGGGATCCATTCGGGAACGATGACGGCGATGCCGCGTTTTTCATAGGCGCTGGTGCCGGGGGGATAGGAGCCGTCTTCCATGCCGGTAAAGGCGCTGACGGGCAGGTTGTCGCCTTCTTGGGCGGCCATGACCCGGAGAATGTCTTTAATGAAGGGGGCGTCGTCGTTGTTACCCAGGAAGATGCCGTCGTTTGGGTTGGCTTTGAACCAGGCGGCTGGAATGTCGATTGGGTCTAGGGCGGTGATGCCGGCATCCACGGCGGCGTTGTTCATGTCGACGATGGCCTGGCCTTTGCGGGCGTAGGTTTTGACGACGGAGTCTTTGAGATGAGCGACAGCTTGGTCGGTGGGGATAACGTGGGTCAGGCTGAAGAAGGCGGATTGCATTATCATGTTGATGCGGCCGCCTAAGCCGAGCTGGCGCGCGATTTTGACGGCGTCAATGGTGTAGAATTTGACTTTTTTGTCGGCGATTTCTCGTTTGAGGGCGCCGGGGAGATGGGTTTCCAGATCCGCCGGTGTCCATTGGCAGTTGAGGACGAAGATGCCGCCGGGTTTTAGAGCTTTGATCAGGTTGTATTTGGTGACGTAGGATTGGTTGTGGCAGCCGACATAGTCGGCGCTGTTGACAAGATAGGGGGCTCTGATTGGGGTTTTGCCGAAACGCAGATGAGAGACTGTTGTGCCGCCGGATTTTTTGCTGTCGTAGGAGAAATAGGCTTGGGCATAAAGATCGGTGTTGTCGCCGATGATTTTGATGGCTTGTTTGTTGGCGCCCACCGTGCCGTCAGCCCCGAGCCCCCAGAATTGGCAGCTGATGGTGTCCGCGGGCATGAGGTCAATGAATTCCCGCTGGGGCAGGGAGAGGTGGGTGACGTCGTCAACAATGCCAAGGGTGAAGCCGTCCTTGGGGGCGTCTTGTTTGAGGTTGTCAAAGACCGAGAGGATGTGGGAAGGGGTGGTTTCTTTGGAAGCCAACCCGAAACGGCCCCCGATAATGGTGACGTTTCTTTGGGGCTGGTTTCTGGAGAAGGCGCCGACAACGTCAAGATAGAGGGGTTCGCCCAGGGAGCCGGGTTCTTTGGTGCGGTCGAGAACGGCGATTTTCTTGACGGTGGCGGGAATGGCGGCGCAGAGGTGTTCGGCGGAGAAGGGGCGGTAGAGGCGGACTTTGATAAGGCCGACTTTTTCCCCTTGTTTGTTCATGTAGTCAACGGTTTCGCTGATGGTGTCGCAGACAGAACCCATGGCTATGACGACATGTTCGGCGTCGGGGGCGCCGTGGTATTGGAAGAGCTGGTATTCGCGGCCTGTGAGGGCTTGGTATTTTTGCATAGTGGCAGCGACGATGCCGGGCACGGCGTCATGGAAGCGGTTGGAGGATTCCCGGTGCTGGAAGTAGATGTCCGGGTTGGCCGCCGTGCCTCGCAGGCAGGGGCGTTCCGGATTGAGGGCGTTAGCCCGGAAGGCTTGCAAGGCTTCGTGGTTGAGCAGCGTGGCGACTTCGTCGTAGTCGGGGGCGCTGATTTTTTGGATTTCGTGGGAGGTGCGGAAGCCGTCAAAGAAGTGCAGGAAGGGTATGCGGCTTTCGATGGAGCAGAGATGGGCGAGATAGCCGAGGTCGAGGGCTTCTTGAACGCTGGTTGAGGATAGCATGGCAAAGCCGGTTTGGCGTGTTGACATGACGTCCTGGTGGTCGCCGAAGATGGAGAGGGCGTTGGCTGCCAGAGCCCGGGCGCTGACATGGAAGACCGTGGGCAGGAGCTCGCCGGCGATTTTGTACATGTTGGGGATCATCAGAAGGAGACCTTGGGAGGCGGTGTAGGTGGTGGTGAGGGCGCCCGCTTGCAGGGAGCCGTGCAGGGTGCCGGCGGCGCCGCCTTCGGAGTGCATTTCAATGACTTTGACGGTTTGTCCGAAGATGTTTTTCTTGCCGTAAGCGGCCCATTCGTCAACAAATTCCGCCATGGTTGAGGATGGGGTGATCGGGTATATGGCGGCGACTTCTGAGAAGGCGTAGGAGGCGTAAGCAGCGGCTTCGTTGCCGTCCATTGTTTTCATTGTGGCCATGGTTGAGTTTCTCCTCCGTTCATAAATGTTTAAAATAGATATGTTTATTATAGTCGGTTGCTAAAATCTCTATGTAAGCGCGGCTTTTGGTATGATCGGAATAATTCGCGGCTTAGCAAATAATTTCGGCAACTTCCTATTAGGGAGAAGTATACCATGAGGGATGGTGGTTGTCGAGTTTCGGATGACGAAGGTGCGGGGGGCGGAGGGGGCGACGAGTATGAGGTGCCCTGTTGCGGTTTTTCTTTGGGTTATGGCCATTAGGGTTTGGCAAGAATAGAGTATAGAAAAGCTTTGTATGGGAGGGTTTGCCTGTGATTAGGCTGAAAGATTTCAGCAACCAGACTGTTTCGGACACTGTGTTTCCTAAATGTGTGTTGTGTCGGTCAACACCGGGAAAAGGGATTGTTGGCGGTCAGTTGGTGGCGCGCCGGTTCTTTTGTGATGATTGTTTAGCTGATATGATACGGCTTTCTCCTAAAGACGCGTCGTATAATGACGTCCTGAATGGGTTGGATGGTTTGGGCTCGGCGGTTTTGCGGCAAGTCTACCGTGATTGCTATTAATATGATATATTTAGAGAGGTATTCTACATCTAGCCGCTGTTCATCAGTTTGTTGCGGCGTTTTTTGCTAAGGGGGATACTATGGCGGTATCCATGCGGGATGCGTCGTCTGAGTATTTAGCGTACGGGAGGATTTCTTTTCATACACCCGGCCATAAGGGTCGGCTTGAGTTTTTTGATGGGCTGAGGTTTCCTCAAGGCGACTTGACGGAACTGCCTGAGCTTGATTGTTTGGCTGTGCCTAAAGGAATCTTGGCGGAGGCGCAAAGCCGGGCTGCGCTGGCTTATGGCGCGGAGGAGACGTTTTATTTGGTGAATGGGGCGACAGCGGGAAATTTGGCCTTGCTGTTGGCGCTGGCTGGGCGTGTTTGTGAAGGGGAGAAGGGCGGCTGTCAGGTGGGCGGCGGTTGTGGTGTGGGCGACATTCGTGAGACGGTTGGGTCCCGGGATGGCTGTGTCTATGTGAGCAGAACCGCACATCGCTCGGTTTTGTCGGCTTTTGTGCTTTCTGGACTGACCCCGTGTTATGTTTTGCCGGTGATGCATCCGGATTTTGCGCTGCCCCTTGGCGCTGAGGCTGAGGATTTTTGGCGGGGAGAGGATAAGACGCTGGCTGTTCATGTGACGTGTCCGGTTTATTATGGGTCGGCTTTGGACATGCCGGGGCTTTTGACTTTGCGGGATGAACTGGGGGGGCGTACGCCGGTTCTGGTGGATCAGGCCCATGGCGCCCATTGGCGGTGTGGTCTTTTTCCGCCGAATGCTGTGGAGTTGGGCGCTGATGGGGTTGTGCACAGTGTGCATAAGACTTTGGCCGGACTAACGCAGAGCGCGTTGTTGCATGCCCAGGGTTCGAGGCTTGACCGGCGTGTGTTGGCTCAGGCTTTGGCGATGGTGCAGTCTTCCAGCCCCAGTTACCTGTTGATGGCTTCATTGGACGCGGCGGTTGCCCAGGGGGAGATGGCTGGTGTTTGGCGGGATTTGCTGGCGGAGGCCCAGAGGCTGCGTGAGGATCTTGCCGATGTTTATCGTGTTCTGGGGGATAAGGATGTGGGGTCTTACGGCGTTGCGGCGCTGGATGGTTCCAAAATCCTGGTTAATACGCGGCCCTTGGGTGTTTCTGCCGGGGCTGTGGCTGGGGCGCTGCGTCGGGAGTTTGGGATTGAGCCGGAGTTTTGGGATGAAGAGAATATTTTGTTTGTGCTGGGTGTGGGTAACAGACCCGAGGATGTCGGAATGCTGCGCCGGGCGCTGCTTAAGCTGGCGGATCAATCCAGGGGCGTCGGGGCGCGACTTGAATCCTCGCAGGCGCGATCTTCGACCTTCGGACTTTCGTGTTCTCCCCCCATGCGGTTGACGCCGCGGGAAGCTTGGCTGGCGCCGCGGCGGTTGCTGGCTTTGGGGGACTGTTTGGGCCAAGTTGCCGCGGAGACCCTTGTGACGTATCCGCCGGGTGTACCTCTTGTTATTGCCGGAGAAGAGATTACGGAAGAGGTTATGTGCGGTGTTGCGTCGAATCCGCTTTTGCGGGAGTGTTCTTCGTTGTATGTGGTTGACGGTATCTTGTAAGGGCGGTTCGATGATTGTATTTCAGTATACAGTATTCGGTGTTCGGTATTAATTCCAATGAGAGTAGGTCGTAGGCGTTATGGAGGATTTCAATTATGGCGGTTTCGTCGCCACCAAAAGTGTTAGGGATGGTAAGCCTATTGGTTTCATGTTCCGGGAAGAGTCGCCGTTTGTGCATTTGAACGGTTGGTACCTTTTTGCGGTGGAAGATGATGATGAGTTGGTGAAGGATCCGGAGAATTTTGTTATGCTGGATGGGGCTGAAATTCGTGGATTGGCGCCGGCTGTTCTGGATATTTACAACGCTGCTTTTGGCACGGAAGTGAGCTGGATTTATGAAGAGGGCGTCCATTCTGGGTTTTATGATCTAAAGAATGAGTGTATGACGACGGTGGAGGAAATTCTTGGGAGACGTTATGGGCGGGAAAGATAACGCTATCGGGTATTTTTGGGAGGCGATCCGGAAAGGCCAGGTTGCGCATTTTTATCTGTTTCATGGAGAGATAGGACGCCATAGGGAGCAGGCTCTTGCTTTGGCGGCCACGTTGAATTGTCTTAAGAAGCACACCGTTGTACAAAAGAGTGATGTGAGGGATCGGCTGTATTGTGGAGAGTGTTTAGCTTGCCGGAAGATTTTTGGCGGCTGCCATCCCGATGTGGAGTTTATCGGGCCGGCTAAGTCTTCGGTTGGCATTGAGCAGATCGTGTCTTTGCAAAAGAAGGTTTCGCGCAAGCCCTATGAAGGGTTGTATCAGATCTATGTTATCGAGGAGGCGGAGAAATTAACTTTGCCGGCGGCGAATGCGCTGCTGGTTACAGCTGAGGAGCCGTCCGCCCAGACTGTCCTTATTTTGAGTTGTGTCAGCGATGGGGCTGTTTTGCCGACGTTGCGCAGCAGGGCCAGGGCCGTTTATTTTTCCCCTGAGGATGATCGTTTGGTTCGTGATGATGCGACCGGTTTGGATCCGGATTGGGAAGAAGCTTGGCGGCTGAGCGGCGGCAATGCGGTTCTGGCACGGGAGGCGGCGCGGGTTGGTGTTTCGGTGCTGCGAAATTTGACTGAGGGGTATGAGACGGCGGTGAACACGGGGGATTTCTTGCGGTTGTTCGCGTTGTTTCCGTTGGAGCGAGAAGTTGCGCTGGTTTGGCTTCAGGTTATGGGGGCAAGCGTCTTGGAAGGTGGAAGACGGGAAACGTCTTTATCTGACATCCCATTTTTCACTTCTCACATCCCTACGGCTATTCAGGCTTTGCAACGACAGGCTGATGTGCGCTTAACTGTTGAGGTGCTGGCCTTAAAACATATGAGGAGGCTTGGTTTATGGCAAAAGTGATTGGGGTGCGTTTTAAAAAGGCCGGTAAGATATATTATTTTCTGCCGGGTAACCTGGTTCTGGAGCTCAATGATCCGGTTATTGTTGAAACTTCGCGGGGGACTGAGTATGGTCTGGTGGTGCTGCCGCAGCGGGATATTCCGGAGTGTCAGCTGGTTTCTCCTCTGAAAATGGTGACGCGGAAAGCGACGTCTGAGGATATAAGGCAAAATGATTTGAATGGGGAAAAGGAGAAGGATGCTTTTCAGATCTGTCTCAAAAAAATCGCCACCCATAATATGCCGATGAAGCTTATCGATGTCGAGTATACTTTTGATAACAGCAAATTGATTTTTTCTTTTACAGCTGAGGGGCGGGTGGATTTCCGGGAGCTGGTTAAGGATCTGGCGTCGGTTTTTCGTACGCGCATCGAACTCAGGCAGATTGGGGTGCGCGATGAGGCTAAGATGTTGGGTGGCTGCGGCAGCTGCGGTCGTGAGTTGTGCTGTTCTTCGTTTTTGGGGGATTTTGAGCCGGTGTCGATCCGTATGGCAAAGGGGCAGAATCTTTCGTTAAACCCGACGAAGATTTCCGGTATCTGCGGACGTTTGATGTGTTGCCTGAAGTATGAAAACGGCACCTATGACAGTGAAGGTGAAGATGTGGTTCTAGAACAGTTGACAGTTGACAGCGGACAATCAGGGACAGGAGGAAAGAGGCCGGACCATTCAGACTAACGTCTTCGAACAGATTTACTTGGTAAGAAGTCAAAACGGAATTCTTAATTGTCAATTGTCAATTGTCAATTGCCCAAGGGGGGTGGGGTTTTGGGACAGTTTTCTCAGGCAATGGCGGAAGTTGAGGAGAATTTGACCAAGCTGTTGACAGAGATCAGCAGGATCAGGCATTATATTGATTCGCTGGAGGATGAGAATCTGCGGCTGAAACGGCAGCTGTGTGCTTTGTCCGACGCGGAAACCGAGCGGGTTCAGAATAACGCTAATCTGATTCGGGAGCAGGCGCGGGAAAATTTGGATAAGTTGTATACGGAGGGGTTTCACGTTTGCCATATTTATTTTGGAGAACCGCTGGATGGGGTTTGTCTCTTTTGCAGCGCGTTTTTGCACAATGAACAAGATTGAGCCGGGGACCCTTTATGTATGCGCGACGCCGATCGGCAATTTGGCCGATGTGACTTTGCGGGTGCTTGATGTTCTGCGGAGCGTGGATCTGGTTGCGGCCGAGGATACGCGGCACTCCCGCAAGCTGTTGTCCCGGTATGAGATTCGGACGCCTGTGGTCAGCTGTCATGAGCATAATGAGCGGAGCAGGACGGTTGACCTGGTGGAGCGTTTGGTGCAGGGGGGGTCGGTTGCGTTGGTTTCGGATGCGGGGTTACCGGGGATCTCCGATCCCGGGGGCGTGCTTATCGCAGCTTGTCGGGAACGGGGGATTGCCGTTGATGTGTTACCGGGCCCCAGCGCCGTTGTGACAGCCTTGGTGGCATCGGGGCTGGCAGCTGATACATATTTTTTTGGTGGGTTTCTGCCGGTCGACAAGAAGCGGCGGGAAGCTTTGTCTGGTCTTGCAGAGTTGGCGTGTACGATTGTGCTTTATGAGGCGCCCCACAGGCTGGTGCGGACGCTGGGAGATTTGGCGGGGGTTCTGGGGGAGCGGGACGCCGCTGTGTGCCGGGAGTTGACAAAGATTCATCAGCAGGTTCATCGGGGAACTTTGACGGCGTTGTTGGGGGAGTTTAAAGCTCTGGCGCCGCGAGGGGAGTGCAGTGTTGTGGTTGCGCCTCCCCAAGGAGGCGCAACCACAGGGGGTAGGCGTCAGGGGTTAGGGGTTAGGGGGGATACGGGTTTCGAGGCTCGGGGTTTGAGCCACGAAGGGGGAGAGGGGGATCTTATGTGCCGCCTGTGGCGGGAACTTACGGATGCCGGGATGGAGACGAAAGAGGCTGTGAGGGAAACGGCCCGGCGGTTGGATGTTCCTAAGAGAGAGGTTTATCGAGCGGTTATGATTAAGGAGGATCAGAAATAGGATCCTCCGATGATTCGTCATCGGGCGGAAAGGTTTCCATGGTTGGATTCTGAATGGGGTGCCTTGCCGAGACGGATTCATCACGACCTCTGTGAGCGTCAATCTCTTTGTCGGGCTTCTGGCGTTTTGCTTTGCTGGTATCTTCCCCAAACACCGGAAGAAGGGATTCAGGACTTTCTTTGGTTGCGGTGTTGGCTTCCGCGCTTTCGGCAGGTTTTCTTACACGAAAAGTCAGGCCCAAGGATATGCCCAAGATTGTTGCGAGACCGGCTGTGGCGCCGGCAAGCCAATTGCTGCCATGGGTCCACCAGTTGCCGTCGTGGAAGGCGTCGGTGGGTTCGTCATTATCGGGGAGGTCGTTGTTTGTATCGTTTTGATTGCACCCTGTGAGGGAGACAATCATGGCTAATATGAGAGTGATGTAAACCATGATGAGCTGTTTTTTCATACCGCCGCACCTTCTTTTGAGCCTTCTTTTTTTAGCAAATGTTTGATAAATGGCCCGAGGAAGAGTGCCGCTGCCGGGAGCAGCAAGAAGACGATTCGGGACCACATGCGGTAATCGCAAAGGAACCAGGTGAACAGAATCGCTGGGACGGCGATTAGCATGCCGATGGCAAAGCCGCCGACGGAGCCCGTAACCAGCGTCTGTAAGTGTCCCAGACCTCTGAGTCGGTTTAAGTCTGTTTTTGTTACGGCGAAGAAGAACATCAGACCGCTGCCCTTTTGGTTGGATAGCGACAGGAGTGACCAGAGCGCCAGGATGACAATTGTCAGCGGGTTTAGCACCAGGAAACTGAGCAACAGGGCCATAGCGACGCCATAACTTTGGGAGCCCTGTTCTTTAGCCGTCAAAGACCGAATAAGTCTGACGGGAAGTTTGAGCAGTCCGGTGATCAGACGTCCGGCCTTGATTCTCATAATCAGGTAGGTCAGGAAGGCGGGAAAGATGAAATACAGGGGTACAGCCAAGAAGGCGGTTCCTGTTTCGCGGGTGGTTCCAAAGAAGCGTAGAAATTGCAGTCCTTTGAAGGTGTCCAGATAGTGATCTTGTGTGATGATGACGTATGGCCAAAGGTTGTTGATGAAACCAAAGAATCCGCCTTTTTCCGGCCATTGTGAAATCCGGTGAGCGCCGGCGATTCCCCCTTGGAATATCATGACGGCTGCTGTGACTGCTGCCATAATGATAAACAGGAACGGCAGCGTGCGCCGCCAATCTTCTTTGAGGACGCTGACAAACTGGCGGAGTTTTTTGACGGCCAGTCCCGGCAAAGATATGGACGAGGGATCATTCATGGCAAAAACCCCCTATTGGTTGGTGCGCGGTTCGCGGTATAATTCCAAGTATCATAAGCTCTTTTATTTTGACATAATTTTTACGAACAATCAACAATCTCTTGGCCAGGGTTCTTGCTTGGAGATGAGCCCCGGTGGTACCTGACCCCCAGCCAGGTCTGCCCGGGGAGAACGGAGCAGGGCAGACGCTTACTGTCCTGCGAGGGCCAATACATAAGTTGGGGTGCGGAGTATCCAAAAGCCCGCGGAATTTTTTGGGCTTCTCTGAGGCTTCGTCTGGCTAAAGACAGATTGGATACTCCGCACCCCAACTTATGTATCGGCCCTCGATGAAATGAGGTCGTATGCGTTCTTTGTGTGCCCCCGAATTTGGTTTTTCCAGAGAGAACTCTCTTGGATATTCGAATGAGTCCAATATAGATTGACCAAGGGGCTGCGCCGGGCAGTTATTGGATGACTGCTTGCGCAAGAGTCTCTTGCCGGGAGAGTCGCCATTTTGCGAATGCCGTCATTGTTACAGCATGAGATTTATGTTACAGATCAGACCTGCCGGAGCCGTAGAAAGCATGCTCGAAGCTCGAAGCAGAAATGGATGAGTATCTTGGTTACGAGAAGCAGCATATCCGATAACAATAACAACAGCGGCAATAGCCGCAACGAGAATGGAAGCAAGACCATAAACAGCGAATGGGGTTTAGTAGTAAGTAGCGGGCACGTACCTGTTCCACAAAGGCCGGAGAAAAGGATCTGCGCAAGAAAGCCAGTCTGAAAAGTGCCCAACCGGGGGGTGTGCCGCGTTTCGTGTAAATGCAATAATCAATCCAGCGAATACAAGGCTCCAGAGTGTGGCAAGAATAGCATTACAGTAAGAGGATAGGAGCTACCGCAGAGGTGCGGTTCGAGCGCTTACTGTGGCATTATTCGGTATGCGGATAGCTTAGTGGCTGTCCGTTTGTCCGTTTTCTATTCCGGCAATGCCTTAAGCCGTAACCTCGGGGGTCCGGGGCAGCGCCCCGATTTTCCTTCTATACCGATATCCAAACTATGCTGATGTTTTCGGGAACGCCAGTCATTAAGGGGCTTCTCAGGAAAACATCGGCATAGTTTGGATATTGAGGTTGAAGTCCAAAGCACAATCCCCCATGCTTGAATCATTAATAACATGGGGGTGCAATCATTTATGAGAAATGACTAAAACTTGATGATCTCATTCGGATGGTTTTGGAGTCAATGGCTGAGCAAAATTACAGTCAAAGAACCATAAAAAACTATTGCCACAACTTTAGTCGTTAGAAACACATTTCAAAAGAAATGGGTGTTGACCATCCTACACCAGAATTGTTTTCTGTATTTCAGGCCGGTGTTGGAAATACCGAGACCGGGCAACCAGATGTTATTAATCTTTTAATTGCTCCAAAAAATCTGCTATTCGGGGGTATTCATGGGGCATATGTATACAGTTCAATGAGGCACGAGGTAGGGTTTGGTGAGCGGGAGAATCCAAGCGCCTCTTTGCCTGACGCAACCTCAAAAGGCGAAAAAAATTCGCGGGCTTTTGGAGTCTCCCGCTCACCAAACCCTACCTCGGGACTGTTACGAGCCCACATAATATCCATCTCCATTCACCATTAGATTGCGGGAGAACCGCAGTAGATATTTCTATTTATTTTTTTGTCGCTTCCTGCACTTTGAAAATATGAAAAATATGCACCCGCTTATCGGCTTATCGGAGCTTCCTTGCGGGTACAGCCTATATTGGCGTATAATATAACGATCCCTCTCCATTCTTCCTACAGAAAGGAACTTTTGGCATGAACTATTATATATCAACGCCAATCTACTATCCCAACGCGAGCCCCCATATCGGCACAGCATATACGACCATTCTGGCGGATGCTATGACGAGGATCCGGCGCATGAAAGGCGATCATGTTCATTTTTTGACAGGGACAGATGAGAATTCTCAGAAAATTGTCCGGATGGCTGAGGCGAAAGGGGTGAGCCCCCAGGCTTATGTGGACCGTATTGTGGCGTCTTTCCAAAAACTTTGGCGGGAACTCGATATTGCCAATGATGATTTCATCCGCACGACGGAGAGCCGCCACCACCGGGTGGTGCAGGATCTCTTTGTTCGGCTGCAGGCTCAGGGAGATATCTATAAATCGGAGTATAAAGGTTGGTATTGTACCCCTTGTGAGACGTTTTGGCCGGAGAGCAAACTTGTGGATGGCCGCTGCCCAAACGAGGATTGTGGCCGCGAGGTGACGTGGTTGACAGAAGAGAGTTATTTCTTCCGATTGTCAAAATACCAGGAGCGCCTGTTGCGCCATCTTGAGGATAATCCGGACTTCATCCAGCCTGTGTCCCGGCGCAACGAAATGATTAAGTTCATCGAGGGCGGTCTGGAGGATCTAAGCGTTTCCCGCACAAGCCTCAGTTGGGGTATCAAGGTGCCCGGCGACGAAAAACATGTGGTTTATGTCTGGCTGGACGCGCTGGTGAACTATATCTCGGCTCTGGGCTATCCCGATGGTCCGTTGTATGCCCAGTACTGGCCGGCTGACGTGCATCTTGTGGGCAAAGACATTATTCGTTTTCACACGGTGATCTGGCCTATTATTCTGATGGCGGCCAGTGTGCCTTTGCCGAAGAAGGTTTTTGGACACGGTTGGTTCCTTGACCGAGAAGGCGCTAAGATTTCCAAGTCCCGCGGCAATGTTGCGGATACTTTTGAACTGATTCGCTGCTATGGCGCGGATGCCATTCGCTATTATTTGCTCAGAGAGATGCCTCCGGGTCAGGATGGAACCTTTGGCGAGGAAGCGCTGGTGGAACGTTTTAACAGCGACTTGGCCAATGATTTCGGCAATTTTTTCTCGCGCACATTGGCTATGGTGGAACGGTATTGCGAAGGGATTGTGCCGGCGCCCCGTTTTGAGGGCGAAGCCCAGGAGGCGCTGCGTGCTTTGGCGGCTGAAACAGCCGACGCCATTGAGGAGAAGCTTCTTTCCTGCGACGGGGCGGGCGCTTTGGATGCCCTTTGGCAGCTGGTTGGCTGGGCGAACCGCTATGTTGACGCGTCGGCGCCGTGGGCGCTGGCGCGGGATCCTGAGCAGCGGGGTGAATTGGAGACGGTGCTGTACACGTGTGTTGAATGCGCGCGTATCCTCGGGGTACTGGCGGCGCCGTTTATGCCGGGTGTTCCGGTGAAATTGCTGCGGTTGTTTGAATTGCCCGATGTGGGTGATCCCGGGTTATTTGATTCGTGGGAGAACGCGAAGAAATGGCGGCAGATTCGCCCCGGCACACGTGTGCACAAGGGGGATCCCCTCTTTCCGCGTATTGATCTTGATCAGGTGCTGGCGGAACGGGAGGGGCAAGGAAACGGAGCAGATGTGATTCGGGAGCAATCACAAGAACTGGGGCTGACGCAGCCTCAGCCGGAAGCGCAGGAAAATTCCCCGGCCCAATCGGCCATCAATCCGGAGATTGATATAGAAGACTTTGCCAAGGTGGATTTGCGCGTGGTTAAGGTTCTCGCCGCGGAAAGAGTTCCCAAAACCGATAAACTGCTCAAACTCAGCGTCCAGCTGGGTGACGAGGAGCGTGTTGTGGTATCGGGTATCGCCCGGCACTACGAACCGGAGGATCTTGTTGGCAGGCTTGTCATCCTTGTGGCCAATCTCAAACCGGCCAAATTGCGTGGGATAGTCTCTCAGGGCATGATCTTGGCGGCGTCCCATGAAGGAAGCCTGGAGGTTCTGAGTCTGGATCAGCCGTTGCCGCCGGGTGCACAGGTTAAGTGAGGGTGGCCAGTTGAAGGAACTGTTTGGATGACTTGTCAGAAAAATTGGAGAAGTGCTCATTTAGCAAATTATGAGGGTTTCTGAAACCAACTGTGTTGGCGAACCTTTGATGAAAGCCATCATAGAAACAATCGACCATATTGTTGAGTAAATGAAGGAAAACGGACTGAAAAGAAACATAACAAAAGAAACGAGGGACACCTTTATGGAAACCGAGACCAACACCACTGCGGCGTTGCTTATCTGGGACACCCACGCTCACTTGGACGACAGACGCTTCAAATCCGATTTGGCAGAAGTTCTGCGCCGGGCGCAAGAAGCCGGCATAAGAAAGATGCTGAACGTTGGTCATTCAGAAGCGACCAGCCGCCGATCCATTGAAATGGCCGAGAGGTATGAGTTCATGTATGCTTCTGTCGGCGCCCATCCTCACGACGCCAAGGACTGTACAACCGCGACCTGGGACAAGCTGGCGCAATGGGCGAATCATGCTAAAGTTGTGGCCTGGGGGGAGATCGGTCTCGATTACTACCGGGACTTGTCGCCGCGGGATGTGCAGAAAAAAGCCTTCATAGAACAAATTGAGCTGGCTAACGCGGCCGGTCTGCCAATTATCATCCATAACCGGGACGCCCATGGGGATCTGGTCAGCGTCGTCAAGGAACATCCGCCGGTTCATGGCGGCGTGTTTCATTCCTATTCCGGCTCGTGGGATATGGCCAAAGGGCTGCTGAACCAAGGTTTCTTTCTGTCGTTTTCCGGGCCCCTGACGTACCCGGACGCCCGGCGGGCTGTTGAAGTTGCGGCTCACGTGCCCGGGGACCGTTTTCTGGTGGAAACGGATTGTCCGTATCTGCCGCCGCAGCCCCATCGCGGTCAGCGCAATGAGCCGGCTTATGTGCATTATGTTGTTGAGCGACTGGCTCAGATCAGGAATATTCCTTATGAGGAAGTTGCTCGATTGTCCTCGGCTAACGCCGAAAAGCTCTTTCAGCGGGCGCGGTCATTCCGGGAATAAAGGCGTTTGTATCACAAATGACAAACCTCGATCAGTGAATCACGAACGGCGAATTTGTCTTCCTCTCTATTTCGTCGTAAAATAGGGAGGAATCTGTTTTGGCGCGGGAGAATAAGGCGTTATGGCGAGAAGGATGACGATTATGGCCCGGAATATAGGACAAAGAATGACTGGAGGGATAACGACAATGGATACTTCTGGAGTAATGGCGCTGGTTCTGGCAGCAGGAAAAGGCACCCGTATGAAATCGGCGGTGACAAAAGTTATGCATAACATGTCCGGGAAACCGCTGCTTGGCCACGTGCTCACAACCTTGGAAACGTTGCCGTTCACGAAGATAGGTATCGTTGTCGGTCATGGCCGGCAGCAAGTTGAAAGCTATCTGGCCCAAGGGGAAGAAGCCTGGCTAAGCTCCGGCGTTTGTGAGGTTGTCGTTCAAGAAGAACAGTGGGGAACCGGTCACGCTGTCCAGCAGGCGCTGCCTCTGATTCCGCCCGGCTGTACCGTTATGGTTGTCAGTGGCGATCAACCGCTGCTCACGCCGGAAACATTGGGCGGGCTTTTGGCGGTTCATAAGAGCGAAGTGGCCGCGGCTACTGTTTTGACTGCTCATATGGAAGATCCCAGCGGGTTGGGTCGTATTGTCCGCGACAAGGATAGCGATGTCTCCGCAATTACACGTATCGTTGAAGAAAAAGATGCAGACGACTTTGTTCGCGGCATCAAAGAAATCAACACCGGGACTTATTGTTTCGACGGAGATGCTCTCCGGCAGGCTTTGGCCCATATTCGTCCGGACAATGCCCAGAAGGAATACTACTTAACGGACGTCTTTGGCTATCTGTCGGAGCGGGATATGCTTGTAGCAGGCTACAAGATGCGTGACGCTCAAGAAGCTATGGGCATCAACGATCATTGCCAGCTGGCCGCGGCTGAGGAGTTTTTCTATGATAGGATCCGCCGGCGTTGGATGAAGGAAGGCGTTAAAATGGTTTGTCCCGGAAGCATTCTTATTGACGCCGATGTGCGGCTGGAGGCGGATGTGACGTTGCTGCCCAATACATGGCTGCGGGGGAATACGTCGATCAAAAAAGGTTCGGTGATTGGGCCCCAGACCTCCATGATGTCTTGTCAATGCGGCGAGAGTTGTGTTGTCTCTTATTCCGTGGCTGAAGAGGCTGTAATCGGAGAAGGCTGTCTTGTCGGGCCTTTCAGCCGCTTGCGCAAAGGCTGCGTTCTTGAGGCTCGCGCCCATATCGGCAACTTTGTCGAGATTAAAAATACTGTGTTTGGCTGTGAGTCCAAGGCAAACCACCTGACCTATATTGGTGACGCCGAGGTCGGCGAGCATGTGAATGTGGGGGCCGGGACGATTACATGCAATTATGACGGAACCAACAAGCATAAGACGGTTATCGGCGATCGCGCTTTTATCGGCAGCAACGCCAATTTGGTAGCACCGGTGTCCGTGGGACCCGGCGCGGTGATTGGCGCCGGATCCACCGTTACCAGAGATGTGCCGGAGGGAGCGCTGGCTGTTGAACGGGCCGACCAGAAAGTCTTCAGCAATTGGGAAACACGAAAATAGGAGGGCGCGGCTATGTCTCAGGAACTCAAGGTTTTCAGCGGCAACGCTAACCCGGCGTTGGCTCAGGAAATTGCCGATTATTTAGGCGTCAAGCTGGGTGTGGCGAGTGTGAAGCGTTTTGGTGATGGGGAGACGAGCATTGAAATCGCGGAAAGCGTCAGGGGGTCCGATGTTTTTGTAATCCAGCCCACATGTTCTCCGACCAATGATAATGTTATGGAACTGCTGATCATGATCGACGCTCTGAGCCGGGCGTCAGCCAGCCGCATCACGGCCGTGGCGCCGTATTACGGATATGCGCGTCAGGAGAGGAAGGTGCGCGCCCGGGAGCCTATTACCGCCAAACTTATTGCCAACCTTATTACCATCGCCGGCGCTGACCGTGTGGTGACGATGGATTTGCACGCCCCGGCCATTCAGGGTTTTTTTGATATTCCGTTGGATCATCTTCCGGCGGCGCCGATTCTGGCGGAATATTTCATGAAGAAGAAGTTGGAAAACATTTGCGTGGTTTCTCCCGATATCGGCGGAGTGGGCCGGGCCCGGAATTTCGCCGAGCTCATCGGCGCCAGCTTGGCTATAGTGGATAAACGGCGTCCGGAACCGAATGTTTCAGAAGTCATGCATGTGATCGGAGATATGGAAAACAAAAATGTCATCATGATTGACGACATCATTGATACAGGCGGGACGATTGTGCAGGCCGCCGCGAAACTGAAAGAAAAGGGAGCTGTCAGAGTTTTTGCCTGTTGTACCCATGCTGTTTTTTCGGATAACGCCGTTAATAATCTGAACAATTCTGTCATTGAGGAGATTGTGGTGACCAACACCATTCCGGTGCCGCAAAAAGCTATTGACGCGAAGATTCATGTGCTTTCCGTAGCGCCGTTTCTGGGTGAGGCGATTCTCCATGTTAATGAGAACCGGTCTATCAGTAAGCTTTTTGCGAAACAAAAGAGAGGATAACATTGTCAATTGACAATTGACAATGGACAATGGACAATGGGGAGTATGCCGAAAGTGATTATTCTTTCGTGTCTTGGGGATCTTCGCTGGGAGAATCTGTACCTGGAGAGTTTGTGCTTTTCTTCTTGGGCAAATGGCTGACCAGGCGGGTTTTGAGCTTGGAAGCTTTGCCAGAAGTGGTTTGCCACAACTCTCTTGCGTTTTCGTTAAGACCTTTGTTGGCGACAAGCTTTTCCAGGTTTTCGTGACGGATGACCACGGCGTCTTTGCCAAAGGTCATGATGTTTTCGACCCTGAGGCGGAAACGGCCAGAAAAGAACCCTTCTATGCGACCGCCGGAAACTTCCAATTCCATGATGTTGCCTGTTTCGGTATCGACATAGAATTCTTCGACCAGCCCCAAGGTCTTGCCCGCATCGGTGACCACGCGCAGCCCGACAACCAGAGTGCGTTCTTTGATCAAGCTCATAATGTTCGGCAGATTCGCGGCTTTCTCCGCCTGATTGCCGCTGGTTACAGTGATAGCGTCTTCGCCAATGCTGGAAACCCGGTTGAAAGGAATGATGCGCTGGTCCTGAAAAAATCCCTTGGGATCAACCATCAGCGCGGCTATGGATTTGGTGTTGGGGTTGATGACAAGAGAACGGACATGTCCGACCCGCTGGCCTTCCTGAAGTGAGAAAATGGGCAAGGATAAAATTTTACGGCTGGCAAACATTTTCGCGCCTCCTCGGGATAGTGTAATTGGGAGTTCATATTGTGAATCTATTCCGTAATCGGTAAAAATATGCAATACCTGATGAGCGCTGCAATGATTACGGGGTGAAATTCTCATTGAGTTAGGAACAGCGAACCACGAACATCGAACATCGAACCAGCGAATAGGGGGGGGTTTGGTGAAAGCAATTATTGGGTTGGGGAATCCTGGTCTTGATTACGCGGAAACCCGTCATAACGTTGGGTTCCTTTTGCTTGATCAATGGGGCAAGACGCGGGGATTGAGCTATAAGGGGCGTTTTCGCGGTAAGTTTGCTGAGGATAGATTTGACAACGAAAAAGTCTTTCTGCTTAAGCCCCAGACGTATATGAACCTGAGTGGCATGGCTGTGGCTGAGTTGGTTGGGTTTTACCAGTTGGACCCGGAAGATCTGCTGGTGGTGCATGATGATATTGATTTGCCCCTGGGGAAGTTGCGTTTGCGGGCTCAAGGAGGCGCGGGGGGACATAATGGGCTTAAGTCCATTCAGACCCATTTGGGATCAACAGAGTATTGGCGGCTGAAAATCGGGGTAGGGCGTCCCACGGATGACGATGTGGCGGGGCATGTGTTAAGTCCCTTTGGAAAGGCGGAGAAGCAAGAGATCGAGGAGGCAGTGATTGTCGGGCTCCAGGTGCTGGATCTATGGCTGCGGGGAGAAGCGGAGCGAGCGATGAATTTATTTAATGGATAAGGAGCAAGCAAATGGACATTGAGGCTATGGGTGTCGTTTGGCCTGAGTGGGAAGTGGTTCAGCAGATCGGCGAAGGGACTTACGGAAAAGTCTATAAGGTTGTGCGCGAGGAGTACGGACTTACTTCTTATGCCGCTGTCAAGGCCATTTCGATTCCTCAGAACGACGCCGAGATTAACGTTTTGTTCTCTGAAGGCCTGGAAGAGGCCTCTGTGCGCTCTTATTTTGCCAGCATCGTCAACGATTTTGTCAACGAAATCAAGTTCATGGTTTCGATGAAAGGCGCGGCTAATATCGTCAGTGTTGATGATTACAAAGTTGTGGAAAAGACCGGAAAAATAGGCTGGGGGATTTTTATTCGCATGGAACTCCTAACGAGCCTTGTTGACTACACCGCCAAGAGGAAAATGACAGAGACGGAGGTTACCAAGCTGGGACAAGATGTCTGTGCCGCGTTGGCACTCTGTTCCCGGCGCAAAATCATCCATCGCGATATTAAACCGGAGAATATTTTTGTTTCGCCTTTTGGTGATTTTAAGGTGGGGGATTTTGGCATTGCCCGCGAATTGGAAAAGACCAGCAGCGCTATGTCCGCTAAAGGGACATACAACTATATGGCGCCGGAAATTATGTCGTCCCAATACGACGCTACAGTGGACTTCTATTCGCTGGGACTCGTGCTGTATAAGCTGCTTAACAACAACAGACTGCCTTTTATTGACGCCCACGCTCAGCGCATTCTCTATTGTGACCGACAGAACGCTATTGAGCGCAGATTCAATGGCGAACCTCTTCCCGCGCCTGTGGAAGCAAGCCCTCAGATGGCGCAGTTGATTCTGCAAGCGTGCGCCTTTGATCCGGTCACGCGTTTTCAGACGGCCGCTGCGTTTAAAAATGCTCTTGAGGTGGTGAAGGGTGGTTTGCCGGAGGCGGATGAGCAGACGAAAGAACAAACAGAGGCCCTGGTTCTGGCCGAACCGGCTGCCGTTATGCTGGTGGAGGAGGTCGTGCCTGATATCGATTCTACCATTGCCGGACGCAGACCCCAAGGGGTTCAAGGCGTTCAGGGGGCTCGGGGCGTAAACGCAGACTTCCCCGCCTATCCGAATCAAGGTTATAATGGCTCAATCGGAACATTGGGAAAAAGCAAGCAAGCGTTCAGCAGAGAAACGGTTATCGTTATGGCTGTTATTGTCGCCTTGATTGCCCTGGCCGGTGTCGGCGTCATCTTTCTGTTGAATGTGATGCAAAACGCCAAAGACGCCAATAATGACTTCGGCAGAGGCTTGGATTTCGGCGATGAGTTCAAGGGAGAGGACCAAAACTTCTCTGACAAAACGGATGTCTATGTACCGAACACTGTTGGCAACACGTCCGGCAATATTGTTTGCGGGGGCCGCGTCGCGGCTCAAGGTGACCAAGTGTATTATTTCAATCAAGATGACAGCAAGTATGGTTTGTGGACGATGGGATCTAACGGCGACAACAAGAAAAGATTGATTGATGAATCAGCGTTCTACATCAATGTGGTTGGGGACTGGATTTATTATTTTGGCGTTGACTCGATCAATTCTATCAAAACCGATGGGAGCCATATCTATAAAGTCGTTGACGCATATGTGTCGAATTTGATTGTGGTTGACGACTGGATTTATTTCAGCGTATCGTCTGATGGTATTTATTCTTTACGACCCGACGGCACCGGCATGGTGAAGCTTTATGAATATAGCTTGTTTGATTATGGTGAGCGCGAAATCAACATTGACAACGGACGAATCTATTTCGACGCTATGAGCGGCGTGCATTCCATGAAAACTGACGGCAGCGATCTGATAAAACTCAGTGATGATCCTGTCTCATGTCTAACTGTTTCGGACGGCAGGATCTATTATTTAAATCTTGACGATGCGCAAAAAATCTACTCAATGAAAATCGATGGCAGCGACCGCAAAAAAGTCTGTGACGAACTCCCGTATCAGATCAATGTAGCGGACGGCAAGATCTATTACATCAATCGTTACGGCGGCAACATTTGCGTTATCAATGTTGACGGCAGCGGCTGGAAAGAACTCAACAATGAGGATTCCTTTAGCGTTAATATCATCGGCGACAGGATCTATTACTATAAATCTGAAGACCTCAGCCTTCACTCCATGAAAACAGACGGCAGTGACAAGATAAAGGAGTCGTGAAATTCAGTGAGCAAGGACAACATCAATCGAACAACGTTATACCAAAAACCCGCGGCTAAAATCATTATTGACGTTGCGCATTTGATGATTTTCGACGGCACTGCCCAGCCCATCGAAATGGATTTGGCGGATTTCTCCAAAAGTGTTATGACCTTTGGCCGGGGAGAGGGAAATGATATACAACTGCGCTCGGGCTATGTATCTCGTTCCCATGGTCAAATCCGCCTGATTAACGGCAAATGGGTCATTGAGGATCTGGGCAGCCGCAACGGGTTGGTTTTCAATGGACAAAACATTATGAGCCGTGTTCTGGAAGACGGCGATTCTATTCGCATTGACGATGGCGCAGAGACCACCGTTGACGGCGTCCTGCTGGTGTTTTCCCAAAGCGGCCATGACGCCGCGTGGAAAACCGTTGACATAACCAACCATGGAGAAACCACGATTGGGCGGGATCCCGCCTGCTCGATCGTCCTTGATCACGTGAGTGTTTCGAAAATTCACGCCAAAATCATCAAAAGAGGCGACGTATACATCATTGTGGATTTCCACAGCACCAACGGTCTCATGATTAATGGCAAAAGAATTGTGCACCCGTACCAGCTCCGCGAGAAAGACTTAATTCTTATTACGAACTCGAAGCTCATTTTCAACAACGGCCAGATCTCCTACCATTGTTTTAAGAAAGGTATCCGGGTGGATGCTTTCAAAGTCTCCCAAAGGGTTGGCAAGAACCGCAAAACCATCTGCAGCAACGTGACGCTGAACATCAAGCCTTGCGAACTGGTGGCTATCATCGGCGGTTCCGGCGCGGGTAAATCCACTTTGATGAACTGTATCAGCGGCTACAGTTTGCCCACAGAGGGCAGAGTTGCTATCAACGGTATGGATCTCTATGGGAATTTCAGCGCTTTGAAAAACATCATTGGTTATGTACCGCAGCAGGACATTGTGTTCGATAATCTGACGGTGAAAAACATGCTGTATTACGCGGCAAAATTGCGGTTGCCTAAGGATGTTATTGAAAGCGAACGGCAGCAGATTATCGCCCGTGTTCTTGATAATGTTGAATTGACTGCTCATAAAGACAAATTAATCAAAAATCTTAGCGGCGGACAGAAAAAACGCGCCAGCATTGCTGTAGAGCTGTTGGCCGATCCGACACTTTTCTTTTTGGATGAACCAACCTCCGGTCTTGACCCCGGTACAGAGCGCAATTTGATTAAAACCCTCAAAACCATGGCGGAAAGCGGCAAAACTGTGGTTTTTGTCACCCACAGCACTTTGAATTTGCGGATGTGCGATAAAATCGTGTTCATGGGCACGGGCGGTCACCTTTGCTTTTGTGGAACCTATGAGGAAGCGCTGGAATTTTTTGCTATCGACGATGTTGTCGACGTCTATAATCTGATTGCGGACAATCCGCAGGTTTATTCGAGCCAATATCTTTTCGCCCGGCAACTTAGTGAAAACGACAGAGGGCTGGCAACAGCAGAAATTCCCAAACAATCGAAAAGGCATGGACGACTCAAGCAAGTGGCCGTGCTGAGCAGACGACACATGCATATCATGTTAAATGACCGCGTTCGTTTAATCTTGCTGCTTGTTCAAGCCCCTGTGTTGGCGTTGTTGATTGCCCTTGTGGCCAATGACAAGCAATTTACCCAGTATGAAATGACGAAAAGCCTTTTGTTCGCTATGGCCTGTTCCGCCTTTTGGATTGGGATCCTCAATTCCATTCAGGAAATCTGCAAAGAGCGGATTATTCTGAAACGGGAATACATGACCGGTCTGAGACTTGATTCCTATCTCTTCTCCAAGACTCTAGTCATGGGGCTGATTTGTCTGGTACAGGCTTTTCTGCTGACGACGGTGTTTGTTGTCACTGTTGGTAAGCCGGATGAAGGGGTTCTTTTCGGGGCCTATCCCGAACTGCTGCTGACCACATTTTTAACGGCGCTGGCGGCCTCCTCAATGGGTCTTTTCGTGTCAAGCCTGTTCAAAAACGCCGACAGAGCCATGACGGCGGCGCCCCTGCTCCTGATGCCGCAACTGCTGTTTTCCGGAATGATATTTGTTCTGGATGGCCCTTCTAAGATGATTTCATGGCTTGCTGTTTGTCGGTTTTCCATGGAAGCCTATGGCACGACAGCCAACTTGAACAGCCTGTCAACGGGACTCCAACTTCTAGGGTTTATGCAATTTGGTCACTCGGCGGAGGATTTCTACACATTTTCAACAGCGCATTTTGCTTTCGCTTTGGGTCTGCTGTGCGCGTTTGTTGTGGCTTTTTTGGCGGTGGCGGGCCTTGTGCTTCGCGGCATCAAGAAATAGCGGCCATGGGTCGGAGTGCGAGGGCGCACTCTGTTATCAGCAGACTTGTTTTCTCCGAAATGGATCAGGAAAAAGATTGCGATCCATCTGATCCTGTGTCATAATATGGAAGACCCAAACAATAAGTCTGCAACAGCGGTATAAGCTCTTGGTTAATCGGATAATCTATTAGCAATTGACAATTAATAATTGACAAGCAGCAGTACAATTGGACGACGATTTCATGCTGATAGATATCATGCCGGTATTCGGCAATAGAGAATTCCTTCCCAAAGGAGCGAAACTTATGTACATGCTGAAAGTGTGCCATTGTTGCGACGCCATTATTGGCGAACTGGACGAACACGCTTTATCCAACGCCAAAGACGTAGAGATCCGGGGGAACGTAGCCTACAGTTTGTGCAGCAGATGCATGGGAGATTTATCGAGGGAACATAATCACAACTATTTTCAATAGGAACACTATGGGCATACTTAATGATTATTTGGACAATGGTCTTGGACTGGCTCAAGCCGAAGCAGCTTTGACAAAAGGTCTGAACCCGCAAAGCGTTTATCAGATATCCGGGAGTCAAAAAACAGCTTGGACGGCTCGCTGGCTGCACAGCCATCCCGGGTTCATCGTCACCTACGGTGAGGAACAGGCAAGAAAATGGTTGGAAGACCTGCAGTCCTGGCTGCCGGAACGGCCAGTTTATTTGTTTCAACCCAACGAATGGATGGATCTCGACATCGTTAGCCACACCAGGCCCAACGCCGAAGGACGCTGCCGGGTTCTCGACGTGCTGACCCAATATCTGGAGCAATCTTTGATGTCGCCTGAACCGTTGTCTCAGGCAGAACAGACTTCGCAGCCAGAAAGACCACAGCCAGACGCCGCGCAAATAAACAATTGTCAATTGTCAACTGTCAATTGTCAATTGCCACTGGTTGTCTTGCCCGTGCAAGCTCTCGTCCAAAAACTTGTCTCCCCTCAACGACGGCAAGCAAGCTGTCTGGTGCTGCAAACCGGTCAAACATACCCGCCAGACACTTTGATCCGCGAACTGGTGCGCATGGGCTACCGGCGGGAAAAAATGGCGGAAGAACCGGGTTCCTTCGCGGTTCGGGGCGGCATTTGTGATATTGTTCCGTTGGCGGCGCCGCCGACGCGTTTGGAATTTTTTGATGATGAGATCGACTCTATCCGCACTTTCGATCTGGAAACGCAAAAGTCATTGGTTAACCTCAGCGCGGTGACTGTGTCGCCAGTGGCGGAGATTATCCTGAGCCGGGGAGAGATTGAGACCATCCGCTGGACGGCGCGGGTTCAGGCGCAAAAAACCCGTGGGCGTCTGGAGAATATGGGGAGTGAAGAAGCCTGCCGAAGATTGGACAACCGGGTGAAGCGTCTGGAAGAACGCTTGGACGGGGGCGTTATTGACGAAAGCGTCTACCCCTATTTGATGCTGCTGAACGAGCCCTTTGTGACGTTGCTGGATTATTTGCCGGCGCAAGCCCGAGTCGTTTTTGACGAACCCCACAAAATGAAAGATCAGGTCGTTTTTTTGCATAAACAGCGGCAACGGGATTTTATGGCTGACCTTGAGCGAGGCGAAGCCTTTGTGGATGGGGAGGCGATGTATTGCCGCTTCGAGGAGGCTGTTGAAGCCGCAAAAAGGTTTGCTCTAAACGGTCTGTCTTCTCTGGAACATAGCATCCTTGCCCTGACGCCGCGCTATCATTTGCCTGTGCCGGTCAAGGGTCTCGCTCCCTATCTGAAAACGACGCAATTCCTGGACGATTTGGAGCGTTGGCTTCAACAGGGTTACAGCGTGCTTTTGTGCGCGGGTTCAGAGGAATACGCGGAACGGCTGTTGCAGGCACTGCGGGAAAGGGGGACGTCTGCTGACACGTTGCCTCCTGAACGCGCATTGACGCCGGGGCGGGTTTTTGTCGCGCCTTTTTCTCTGGAGAACGGGTTTGCGCTGCCTGAGAGCAAGCTGGTTGTGTTCAGCGAACTAGAGATTTACCAACGGGACCGCAAAGAAAGACGTACCGCCGCTAGACGGGTGCAAGCCCTGGCGGCGCGGTCGGAAAAAGGGTTTGAGTCCGATAAGAACATGCCTCTGGGCAACCTCCAGCCCGGTGATTATCTTGTCCACGCCCATCATGGGGTCGGCAAGTTTATCGGATTGGAAAAAATCGAGTTTGAAGGGGTGGCCAGAGAATATTTCAGCCTTCAATACGCGGGGGAAGACCGGCTTTATGTACCGGTCTATCAAGTGGAACTTCTGCAAAGATACCTGGGAGCCGAGGCCGAGGCCCGTCCCCGTTTGAACAAAATGGGGGGAAGCGATTGGCAGAAAGCGAAGAGCCGGGCCAAGTCAGCCATACGCGAACTCGCCATCGATTTGCTGGCCCTTTATGCTGAACGAGAAAAAATCAAAGGGTTCGCGTTCCCTCCTGATGACACTTGGCAGCAAGAATTTGAGGATCAGTTCGAATATGATGAAACGCCGGATCAACGCCGCTGCATCCAGGAAATCAAGAAGGATATGATGAAAAACCAGCCGATGGATCGTTTGCTATGTGGCGATGTGGGTTACGGCAAGACCGAAGTGGCCATGCGGGCTGTGTTTAAAGCTGTAGCCAGTGGCAAGCAAGTGGCCGTGCTGGTGCCGACGACAATCTTAGCTCAACAGCATTTTACGACTTTTCAGGAAAGGTTCAAAAACTATCCTGTCACAGTGGATATGCTGTGCCGCCTGCGTTCCGTCAAAGAACAAAATGCCGCTATTCGGGGGTTGCGCGGCGGGACTGTGGATGTGGTGGTGGGTACCCACCGCCTGATTTCCGAAAGCGTCAAATACAAAGATCTGGGCCTTCTTGTCGTTGATGAAGAACAGCGATTCGGTGTTGAGCAAAAGGAAAAAATCAAATCGCTAAGAAAGAACGTCGACGTCCTAACCTTGTCGGCGACGCCGATTCCACGTACGCTTCATATGTCCCTTGTGGGGCTCCGGGATATGAGCATTATCAGCACGCCGCCGGAGCACCGTTACCCGGTTCAGACTTACATCGCCGAATACTCCCCCGAGCTGATTCGCGGAGCGATACAGCGCGAAATGCAGCGAAACGGCCAGGTTTATTATGTCTACAACCGCATTGAAGGCCTGGAAAAAATCACAGCCTATCTCAGCAGACTTGTGCCGGAAGCGCGCTTATGCATGGTTCACGGCCGTATGCCCGAGGTCCAGCTGGAAAAAGAGATGCTGTCTTTCATCAACAAAGAAAAAGACGTTCTGGTTTGTACAACAATCATCGAAACAGGTCTGGATATAGCCAATGTGAATACACTGATTGTGGACGAAGCCGATTGTTTCGGTTTGAACCAACTCTATCAGCTGCGCGGCCGTATTGGTCGATCCGACCGCAAAGCATACGCCTATTTTCTTTACGCGCCCCAAAAAGTTCTCACAGAAGAAGCCGAAACCCGCCTGCGCACAATCCGCGAATTCACAGAGCTGGGCGCCGGTTACAAGATTGCTATGCGTGATCTGGAAATCAGAGGCGCTGGCAATCTGATCGGCGGCGAACAGCATGGGCATATGGCAGCCGTAGGGTTTAGCATGTACACCCAGATGCTGCAGCAAGAAGTAGAAAAACTGCGGCGCCTCGGCGACGAAAAAACCATGGGCCAACATGATGAAGAAGAAATTGTGCCCGCGATTGACATCAATATACAGGCTCTGCTGCCTGACGAATTCGTTCCTGACCGGCAGATCAAAGCGAACCTTTATCAGCGCATCTTAGGCATCGCCAACGAAGAAGAAATTGACGCTATGTGGGAAGAGCTGGTAGACAGGTTTGGCACGCCCCCGGCTGTCGTTGAAAACCTTTTCTGCGTTGTTCGCATCAAATTGTTGATGAAGCAGCTAAAAATTGATCAAATCGAACAAAACCACGACATCTTCAGCATTCGTTTTTGCGCCGATCCGGGATTTAGCGGCGAACAATTCCTCAGGATCACCTCTGAGTCGCCGTATGCCATCTCGATAGCGGCGAACGCATCCTCATTGGAATTGAAAGTGAACACAAAAGAGAAGAATAAACTGAAGGAGAGGACGAATATTCTTTCACAGGAGAAAAACATTCTCTTCGAGCTGCAAAAACTACTTACGCGCCTTCGCGTTGAAGGGTTGGGATAGAATACGTGTTGTTCTTTCGGGACGCAAGAAGAATTGCTTTTTTTGCCAGAAACTGTTATAATTATGCGAAAGCTGTTGGAGACGCCTAATGAAAGCCAGATGGGTTTTGAGGTAAGGAGGTGAGAAGAAAAGCAATGAGGGTGAAGCTGTGGGGTTTGGGTTCATTGGTTCTCTTGTGTTGTGGGTTTCTGCTTTCCGGCTGCGGGTCCGGTTATTTCGTCAAGATTGATGGCGTAAAACTTGCGGTTTCGGCTCTTAATGAGAATTATGCGGCGGCTGAACCGTACTACGTGGATATGGGATACGAGTTTGATAGTGATGATATGAGACGCAGTCTGAGGAAGTTTATCGCAGGGAACATGATTATGGCGGAGATTGCCCGGGCAGATATGGAAATGCAGAAATGGGAAAGTGAAATACCGGAAGTGTTGGCGGACATCGAGAACAGCAAGAACAATGATCCGGAATGGTTCCAAATGTATCTTGACATCAATGGTTTGACGGAGCAACAAATGGTACGGTGCCTGACACATTTCGAATATGTTACCAGAGATATAAATGTAACAGAAGAAGAGGTCAGGCAGTTTTTTGTAGATAATCTGGAAAACCCGGCATTCGCCAATGAACTTGGTGAGAAAGTAACGGCGCGTCATATTCTTGTGAATACAGAAGAAGAAGCGAAAGAAGTGATTGCCCGGTTGAAAGCCGGGGAAGGTTTTGCCGCTTTGGTAGAAGAAAAATCTCAGGATCCGGGATCAATAAGCAACGGCGGCAAATATGAGGACATTACGCGCGGTCAAATGGTAGCGGAATTTGAGGACGCGGCTTTCAGCCTAAACCCCGGCGAACGGTCTGAGCCGATACAGACGACCTACGGCTTCCATATTATTGAAACCTTGGAGCACAAACCTGGGAAAACCGCAGAGGATTTTGAAGAGTTTCGTTCCACGATGGAAACCTATATGTTGGATGAAGCCAAGAGCGTCAAATATGATACGGTTTACAGGCAGTTGCTTGAAGGAGCCAAAATCGATTACGCAAAGGGATATGAGTATCTGAAAGATTGAAATGGCGGCAGAAGAGAGACAGAGATAGGGATTGAGACAGAGACTGAGACAGAGACAGAGACTGAGACAGAGATAAGGATTAGGGCCAGGAAGGTGAATGGGGTGATTTGCTGATGTTTGTTTCCTCGCAACGGTTTAGCGCTGTCGGTTTTTTGGACTGGCAATTATCTTGCGAGGTGGAAAAATATGAATAACAAACCCAAATCGGATATATACTAACACTGAATTTAGTTGTCAAGGAAAAGGAGGGAGATAATGAAAGCAACGGGAATAGTCAGACGAATTGATGATTTAGGTCGCGTCGTTATCCCTAAAGAGATCCGTAGGACTTTGCGTATCCGTGAAGGAGATCCTCTAGAAATCTTTGTAGACAGAGAAGGGGAAGTTATCCTGAAAAAGTATTCGCCCATCGGCGAATTGGGTGACTACGCGAAAGAATATGCCGATTCTCTTTTTGAAACAACCGGCCATATTGCTTGTATTGCGGACAGAGACGTCATCATCGCGGTTTCTGGTGCCTCTAAGAAGGATTTTCTGAACAAAACCTTGAGTGCCGAAGCTGAAAGAGCTATGGATGAACGCAAGACGATATTTACATCTGACGGCAGCGTTCTGTCTGAAGGTGACGAAAAGGGCCGCATGGTCAGCCAAGTCATCGCTCCGATTATTACTGAAGGAGACCCCATAGGCGTAGTCATACTTATGTCTAAGGATCCCAACACAAAAATGGGCGAATTGGAAGCAAAGCTGGTGGAAACAGCCGCAGGGTTCTTGGCGAAGCAAATGGAGCAGTAGCACTCTTTTTTGTCTCATATTCGATGTTTTGGCGCTGAAGAGCTCAATTTTAGGAAGCGCTTTGGAACTGCCGGATAGTTGTCCGGCAGTTCTTTGTGGTAAGGAGCTGGTCCAATGGACATAAATCATGATCTCGACCAATTTTCCGGTTTGACCAAACTCAAAAAAATTATGGCGCGCCTGCGATCCGAGGAAGGTTGTCCTTGGGATCGTGAGCAGACACATTTTTCCTTAAAAAAATATCTTTTGGAAGAGACATACGAGGTTTTACAGGCAATTGATGAGTCAAACATGTATAATTTACGGGAAGAATTGGGAGACTTGTTACTGCAGGTCGTTTTTCATGCTCAAATGGCTGAAGAAGAAGGTGAGTTTACTCTAGAGGACATCATCGATAATCTCAACGAAAAAATGCTTCGCCGTCATCCCCATGTTTTTGAGGCGGCTGAAGCCAAGCCCGGGAAGGATGGTTTCGGTGTTCACGATGTGAATAAAGCTTGGGAACAGATTAAACTGCAAGAGAAAGAGTATTCTGAGACAGGATCAGACCCGGCTTACTTGCAAACACCGAAAGGGTTGCCGGCTCTGATGTATGCGGAAGCAACCCAAAGAAAAGCGTCACAATGGGGATTTGACTGGCCGGACAAAACCGGCCCCTGGGCTAAAGTTTATGAGGAACTGGCCGAATTGGAGCAGGCCGTTGCCCAAGGTTCCCAACAGGATCGGGTCGATGAAATGGGGGATATGCTTTTTTCTTTGGTCAATGTTTCGCGTTTTATCGGTGTTGATCCCGAAGACAGCTTGAGAAAGAGCACAAAGAAATTCCGGAAACGCTTCACAGACATGATGGAAACAATAGGAGCATTAGGGGAAAATATCGAAAATAAGTCGATAGAAGAGCTAAATGAGGTTTGGAATATTATAAAACTCAGAAAATGAAGGTGTTTTCGATTTTCTTGGAGCGATTTAGCAGGAGAATAGCCATGTTTAGCGAATATAGGACAAAATTGTTACTATAATTTTATAGGAGGGACTGCTGTTGAATAAAGCAGAACTGGTCGCCGCGGTAGCCGAGAAGGCTGATATCACGAAAAAGGATGCTGATAAACTGGTTGTTTCAGTTTTCGAGGTCATCCGGGAAACGTTAGCAGACGGAGAGAAGGTTGCGTTGCTTGGGTTTGGCAATTTTGAAGTTGCCGACAGAAAAGAGCGCATGGGACGCAACCCTCAGAACAACGAACCCATGAAAATTCCTGCCTGCAAAGTGCCGAAATTCAAACCTGGCAAGGATCTCAGAGACGCTGTCAACCAATAAGCGGCTCGCAAAAAAAACCGGGATTAATCCCGGTTTTTTTTCGGGAAAATTCGAAATACGAACGACCGAACAATCCGGTAGGGGGAGACAGGATGCGTCTGGACAAATATTTAAAGGTTTCGAGGCTCATCAAGCGGCGAACGGTGGCTAAGGATGTGTGCGACGGCGAAAAAGTTAGTCTGAACCATCGTTTGGTCAAGCCGTCGGCTCAGGTTAACCCTGGTGATATCATTACCATCAATATGAAAAATCGTGTTCTGGAAGTAAAAGTGCTTGAGACGCCGGCCAATGTCAGGGCTGAACAGGCAGACACATTGTATGAAGTGTTGCAGGACAGGGTTGAGGCAATGGACAATTGACAATGGACAATTGTCCATTGCTATTCATGTCTAATTCCAGCTCCTGGCGAATATTCTAGTACGATGAAACATTTGCGTGCTGGGTAGGAGGGTTGGAGCATGATTGAACAGAGAAGTGGGCTGAAGCCGGGGTTAGGGGCGTCGAAGCATACTTTGACGATGATCGGTCGCCACACGTTGAAAGTGACGGGTGTGGGCAGCGTTAAGTCTTTTGACGAGAAGGAGATCCATTTGGAGACGCTGGAAGGAACCCTTGTTATCAGCGGAGAGGAACTGGGCGTAAAAAATCTTAATCTGGAGCAATCTCAAGTGGAGATTGAAGGCGCGATTCGTGTTTTAAGCTATATGGCTGCCCATGTTCGCAGGAAAAAGATTATGGAGAGATTGTTTAAGTGAAAGCCGATCTAATGGTGATGGGGCTTTTGCTGCTTAGCGGAGCCTTTTCCGGACTGTTGTTTGATTTTTATAGGATGATGAGAAGAGGGAGCCGCTGGCGCCGGACGGCGACTTTTATTGGTGATGTGCTTTTTTCTATGGTCGTTCTGGGGATTCTGGTGTTCGTTTTCCGCAAAGCGAATTATCTGGAATTGCGGTTCTACCTCTTTCTGGCCAGCCTGACCGGTCTGGCTCTCTATTTAGCGGTGCTGAGCCGCAGCGCTAAGAGGTTTTTTGCCGGTTTTTTTGGTTTGTCCCAACAGGTTGGGGGCACGCTGTCCTATCAGGTAAAGGGATGGTTCGGGGTGGTGAACCGCCTTTGCCGCGCTTTGCTGGCGATACCTTACGGGATCCTGCGATGGATGGGGCTGTTGATTTACAGGATTCTGGAAGCGATCGCGCTTTCTGCGCGCCGTTCTGTGGACACGCTAAAAACTGAGCGCTCCAGGCGCAAACGGAAGCAAGAATAGAAAGAAAAGCACAAACAGCATGAGAATAAAAAGAGAAATAATAATATATTAAAAGATATAAAAGGAAAGTTAGCAGTATTTTCAGCGTGAGAGGAGGTCGGGGAAGAGGGCGATGGGGATGAGCAGACATCATAAAAGAGAGAAACAGCAGGTGGAGAGGATATAGAGAGTTTTTATTCAAATAGATTATTTAAAAAAGCCTGGAAATATCTAGTTCCTTATTGTAGTATTAAAGAGTAACCCTTGGACTAACCATGAATAGTACGCTGCGTTTTCATTTATATATTATACAATCATAGCAGCAGGAGTCTTAACTTATTTCTATCGGCTATCAATTCGCTGAGTGAAGCGGTCTACGGTCGGTTCTCAGCTATGATTGGATCGGCAAGCATCGCGTTCGCGATGGCAATCAATAGGGATTGGGGTGATTACTATGAAAAACAAAATATCTCCAAAGCGTCAAGGGCGTAAAAAAGGGCGGAAAATGAGTCCGCTGTACGTTGTCGTGACCTTTGTCTTTTTGGTGTTGGTAATCACTTGGTCCGTTCAGCTGAATAAAACTGAGCGGGATCTGAATGCCCGTATTCAGGAGTTAACCCGGCAGAAGACGGATCTTATTGCCCAGAACGATTCCTTTCGTAAGGAAATTGAGCTTTTGAACACACCTGATTATATTGAGCAACTGGCTCGTGATAAGCTTGGGTTGGTGCGGAAAGGCGAATATGTTGTTGCGCCTAAGAAGGACAGGTAGTATAATTGGAAAAATATAACAGATAGAGCGGCTTATCTGTTATCCTGAAGGGTGTTCTTGGAGATCCTGCGCGGATCGTCTAAGAGCCTTTTTTTTCGCCCAAATAGCACTTCTGTGTTTTGACAAGGATTCGCCCTGGGACAGGCTATAATGCAATGGACAATTGAGACAATGGACAATTGAGACAATGGACAATGGACAATGGATAATGGGGACAAGGTTGTGCTCATGTATCTAGCGTGGATCCTCATGCCACAAGGAGAGAAGATTTTCTTCATAACGAATTAAACCTAAGCGAAGAATCATTAATAATTGTCCATTGTCCATTGTCCATTGTCCATTGAAAAGGGGGGGATTCTTGGTGGAGTGGGCTATGGTGGAAACGATGCGCGCCAAGTGGGCGAAAGGGCTCTTAGGGTCTTTGGGTATGCTTGGTTTGGGCTGTGTGTTGGCTCAAGCCGGGCTGGCGGGGCTGCCGGTTTGGGGTCTGGCCGCTATGGTTGTTTTTATTAAAATGGGCAGCCGCTTTTGGCCGGCTTTTGCTGGTGTTGCCATGGGGATCCTTTTCAGCGGGGCGCCTTGGGGGGTGAAGTCGTCTTTTTTGTTGATTATGGCTTTGGTGGTGTTGGCTAAGGTTTTGGTGGGGACGAAAATTTTTAAGGGATATCATGCCGCTTTCTGGGCCGGATTGCTGAGCTGCGGCGCTGTGTGGGGGTGGCGGGGTTTTCCGGTGGGAGCGGAGCAGTTTGGTGGGGCGGTTTTGTTCGGGGTGTTGGCGGCCGGTTTTGCGGTGGCGTTGCAGTGGCTGTGCATTCCGACCAATTGGCAAGGGGTTCTGGTCAAAGGCGCGGATATTAGGCCGGGAACGACGGATATTCCTGCTGTTGGTGCTTGGCTCAGAAAGAAACGGAAGGAGAAGAGCGGAGGGCAGGAGGAAACTCAGGCGCGTCGGTTGAGCAACTGGAAGGGACTCCGTTTTGAAGTTTCTGTGCTGACTGTGAGCGCTGTGGCGGTAATGGGATTGAGTGGTGTACAGATGTTTGGGATTAGTGCCCAAATGGTGTTTCTTGGTGTGGTGGTGATGCTGCTGGCGGAGTTTCGTGGGTCGGGCGCGGCTGCGGGAGCGGGAATTCTGCTGGGCGTGTTAATGGGAACAATGGCGCCGGAAACGGCTGGGGCCGGTTTGGCCGGTACAGAGAGTGTGTATATGGGTGGCTTGCCGGTGCAAGTGAGCCGGTTGATGTTGAGTTTTGGGTATGCCGGGGTTTTTGGCCTTTTGGGCTGGGGTTGTGCGATATTTGGTTTTTTGGGGCGGCTGGGGATTGTGCTGGCTTTTTTTGTTATGAGTTTGATTGGCGGTTACGCGCTTAATGTGGGAAGTTTGGCTGATTACAGTTTATCGGCGCTGACGGCTGCTTTGGCTTATTTGTTTTTGGCGCCGCGGGGGTCTGTGGGAATGTCTTTGAAGGAGTACATGATGCCGCAGATTGAGACGACGGTGAATAAGGTTAAGACTTTGGCCAATATGTTTGAGGAGGTGGCCTGGGGGATGCAGGCTGCCGGCGAGGAAGCGGAGGCGAGGGAGCCGGAGTTGACGGAGATGATGAATGTGCTGGCAGAGAAGGTCTGTTATGGTTGTCCCTCGGTGAACCGGTGCTGGGATAAGGAGTATTATCGTACCTATCAGTTTTTCTTAGATGTGTTGGAGGCGGCGGAAACAAAAATTCTGGCCGATGAGGATGGCGTCTTGGCAGTGGAGCCGGATGGCTGGGGGGCCGGCGCGGGCGGCCGGGGGCCCGAGGGGGGTAGCGGAGGATCTGGTGCGGATGGCAATGGATCAGGGACTGGCAAGATTGATGCGAAAATAAGGAATTGTGCCGGTTCTCACTGTGTGCGTCTTGACAGGATGGAACTGGCGGCTGATTTCATTGTGGCTCAGGAGATGGAACGCCAGGTTTGGAAGATGAATGCTAAGGCGAGTAAACAGGATTTGGCCAGTCAGTATAAGAGTGTGTCTCAGGTTATCCACAGTGTGGCTCAGGAGTTGTTTAATCATCGCGCCCAGAGTCCGGTGCAGTCTTGGAAGCGCCGGCATATGAGCAAGATCGATTTTGGGGTGGCGTCGTTTATGCCGGCGGGGGAGGAGGTTAGCGGCGACGCGTATATAACCCTCGGTATCGGTGAGGATAAAATCGTTTTTGTCGTTTGTGACGGTATGGGCACGGGGGAAGAAGCGGCGAAGTTGAGCAATTTGGCTCTTAGTATCTTAGAGCAGTTGCTGGGTACAGGGTTTGATCCGGCGGGAGCACTGAAGGCTCTGAACGCGATTTTTGTGTTGCGGTCGCCGGAGGAGAGTTTTGTTACGCTGGATATGGCTGTGGTGGATCTGGGGAAGAGCGCTCTGAAACTTTTTAAGGTGGGGACGCCGCCCAGCTATATCAAGCGCGGCAATCATGTGGAGGTTCTGCGGACGTCGAGTTTGCCGGTGGGAGTTTTTAATGAGGTAGAGGCGCCGCTGATTGAGCGGCCGTTCCGTTCAGATGTGCTGGTTCTGGCGTCGGACGGGGTTGTTGACGCCTGCCGGCGGCTCAGTGGAAGCGAGAATTGGATTGAGAAGTATTTGGAGGAATCTGAGGAGGAGGCATCGCAGAATCTGGCGAATGCTATTGTGGAAGAGGCGGTCAAGCGCACCGGCGGGAAAATGAGTGATGATGGGATTGTATTGGTTGTGAGGCAGAAGCAGGCGCCATCATAATTGTTGACAAACGCGCCTCGCCGATCACCGGGCGCTTGACATATTCCTGCAAGCGCGTACCGGGGGGGCGGGAGCGACATAGGGGCAAGCCATTCTATTTTAAGGGCACCTTCCATGATCGTGTCAATGTGGCCATTTGTGCGTATTGGCTCCCGCAGGTTTTTCAGCCCCTTGCCCCCGGTGCTTCACTTCCCCCACCATCGCGTCCCCCGTCCCAGATGAACCAGGTGATCTCTGCCGAGGTATTGAGAGATACCGTGCTCAATACAGCAGGCCTCCTCGTAGTCGCCTACGACGGGAACCGTCACCAAACGGAACGAAATGGGTGCGCCGTTGCCCACTCACTTCCCATCTCCGCCTATTCCCAGCTTGTCTGTATTTGTTTCTTTTGAGTAACACAGTCAGAAAGATAAAGATTAATAAGGGTCTGATATGGGATACCGCAAGATTCAGACTGATTTTTGAAATAATCTATCGTATCGCTGTCAATATTGATAGTAATTTGCTTTTTGACCCCTTTGACATATGGATTTTTTTTGCCATTTGAAAAGTCATATTCTTCTCTCATAATTTCACCTCATTTTGCTATACTGCGTTGACTCTGACCTCGTTGCTCTTCTTGCTGAAATAATGCGAATTACCGTTTCAGTTTCTCTATAGCAATGACAGACCACCAAAAGTTTGGCTTCCTTGCTCAGCCCTAAAATAATAAATCTTTCTTCCTCCTCGGCATGCTCGGGGTCATCAATGACTATAGCTTCCATGTCATAAAATACTGTTTTTGCTTCCTCAAACGATACTTTATGCTTGGATTGATTAATGCGATTTTTATTTTCGTCCCACTCAAATCTTATGTCTTCCATAATTATATTATAATTATATTATAATTGCTTGTCAATATACTTTCTAGGGTTCCGAATAAGGATATTCAATATATAATTCTCACTACGCTGTTGGCATGAATAAAGAGACTGCTCATACAATCTCAAGAATGGAACAGTCTTGTAATTGCTCCAAAAAATCTGCTATTCGGGGGTATTCATGGGGCATATGTATACAGTTCAATGAGGCACGAGGTAGGGTTTGGTGAGCGGGAGAATCCAAGCGCCTCTCTGCCTGACGCAACCTCAAAAGGCGAAAAAAGTTCGCGGGCTTTTGGAGTCTCCCGCTCACCAAACCCTACCTCGGGACTGTTACGAGCCCACATAATATCCATCTCCATTCACCATTCGGTTGCGGGAGAATCCCGCAGGAGATATTTCTATTTATTTTTTTGTTGCTTCCTGCACTTATAAAATATGCGTAAAATATGCACCCTTTCAACTAAGTTGAATTGTCCCCGCCTGCCATATGTGTTATACTTTTTTGCGGATACATGGAACTTACTGTTGATTTGGCGCGAAAATGATACAATGGTAAGTGGATAGGGTGTAATTGGAGTTTTGCTCAATTTCCCCTTGCTCGGATTCCCATATAATAGATCAGGTGATTTCATGAATGAAACAATTTTGGCGCTTATGAATGAAAACCCCATTAACTTGGTGAAGCTGCATGATGTCATCGCGAAGATGAATACTGTGGATATTGCCGAGATTTTTGAGGAGCTGGATAAGGAGAAGACGATCCAGATTTTTCGGTTGCTGCCGAAGAGTATGGCCGCCGATGTTTTCTCATACATAGTGCCGGAGAAGCAACAGATTATTGTGGGCGCTTTAACGGACAACGAGATCGGCAAAATCATTAATGAGTTGTTTGTTGACGATGCGGTTGATTTTATTGAGGAAATGCCGGCGAACGTAGTCGAGCGTGTTCTCAAAAATATTTATGACGATAAAAGACAGCTGATCAACCAGTTGCTGCAATATCCTGAGGATTCAGCCGGCAGCATTATGACCACGGAGTATATCGCCTTGAGAGAGGACGCTTCCGTCCGGGAGGCTTTTGATACCATCAGGGCGACAGGTATCAATAAGGAGACCATCTACACATGTTTTGTCATTCGGCGTGACAGGCTGCTGGTCGGTGTGATTTCAGCCAAGGCGTTGCTGCTGGCTAGACCCCAGGACCGTATTGGCGATATTATGGACGCCAATCTGATTCTGGCCCATACCACTGACGACCAGGAACTGATTGCCGATTTGTTTAAGAAATACAGCTTACTTTCTTTGCCGGTGGTTGACAAAGAGCAGCGGCTTGTCGGCATTGTCACAGTGGACGACGTGGTCAAGGTCATTGAGGAAGAGAACACTGAGGACTTTGAAAGAATGGCCGCGCTGAATCCCTCCTACGAACCCTACTTAAAAACCAAAATCTTTAAATTGGCCGGCAACCGCATTGTTTGGCTTATGGTGCTGATGCTTTCCGCGACGTTTACGGGGTCTATTATCTCACACTTTGAGGACTCCATCGCGGTTCTGCCCGCCCTCATCGCTTTTATTCCGATGCTGATGGGTACCGGCGGCAACGCGGGATCCCAGTCTTCTACACTGATTATTCGCGGTATGGCCTTGGGAGAAATCCAAATCAGGGATATCCTCAAGGTGATTTGGCGGGAAGTGCGGGTCGGCGCGATCTGTGGCCTCGCTTTGGGTCTGGTGAATTTTGCCCGCATCTATCTCATGAACGGCAAAGACGCGGTTATGTCTCTAACCGTGACGCTCAGTCTGTTCTGCACGATTATTCTCGCCAAAAGCGCCGGGTGTATTCTGCCCATCGTTGCCAAAAAACTTAGAATCGATCCCGCTATCTTGGCAGCGCCTCTGATTTCGACGATTATTGACGGAACGTCGCTGATTGTCTATTTTTCCATCGCCCGGGTGATCCTGCACGTGTGATTGATTTGAGCGGATATAAACACGTCTCCGGTTCGGCAATCCATTGTGATAACATCGCCGTCCCGAATAACTTCGGTGGCGTTGTGGACAACCAGGATGCAAGGGAGGCCGTATTCCCGTGACACCACAGCCGCGTGGGAAAGCATGCCGCCGGTTTCGGTGATAACGCCGCTGATCTTGCTGAAAACAGCCGTCCAGGCGGGATCGGTGCACTTGGTGACAAGGATGTTGCCTGGTTCGAGCCGGTGGGCGTCGTGGATGTCTTGAATAACCCGGGCTGTCGCTGTGACGGTTTCGCCGCTGCAGGGAACACCATGAAGGATAGGGGTTTCTCCGGCTGACGTCATCCGGGCCTTACTCATCGCTGCCGTCGTGTGTTTGTTGCCGATTTCGTTGGGGTTGCTGAAGTTGATGAAAGAGGCGTAGTATTGTTTGTTTTTCGTCAGTTTGGTTTTAACATCAGGGGACGCGCCAGAAGGGAATTTGTTTGTGACGTCTGGAAGAGCGGTGATATCGTCTACAGTCAAATAGAATATATCATCCGCCTCTTCTAGGACGCCTGCTGCTGCCCACGCTTGTCCTAAAGCTAGAGACAGACGGCGGATATGATAATAGGAGCGTGTGGAAATGTCGCGGAACTCCTCGCGCCACCAAAGAAAATCCCGTAGTTGACTGATATCCTTGTGCAGATGGCGGGGTACGCGGGATTTGGCGGCAAGATATTTCTGGTGCTGTCTCTCAGTCAGGGCCTTGGGATCGCGGTCATCGGGCAATGCGGCAAAGTCGTGGATCATAGCGAGAACCACCTGGGGCTGTTCGTCCCAATTGGGGTAGGAGACGTCCAGCTCATGCTGGGAGTGATAGCCGTAATCTGATAGGAAATCAGCGAATGCTTCCCCGGGATAAGCAAGTTCTTTGTCGTGGGCTTTGCTGCTGTTGGTTCCGGAACCGACTGTTTTGCTGCCATGATCTTCTTCCAAGGTTTCATCAATGTGGATTCGGCGGCTTATGTCCCACATCCGGCAGATCGGGCGCATGTGAGACAGGTCGGTCAAGCCAATCATCAGGTTGGTGATTTCGCCGGCCGGGAGATGTTTTTTGATTTTATCTTTGAAGAGGGTGGACAGAATCATATTGCAGAAAATATAGCCAAAATATGTGTATTCGGATGTATAGTAGTCGTCGCGGACGAAGCGAATCCATAACTTGTGCAGATCCGTTGCGGACCGGCCGGTTAAGTCCAAGCTGCCGATGGTGGTGAGTCGCTGCAGCAGTTCCTGCCGACGGACAGCGGCTTTGTCGCCCATAATTTTGATATGGCGGCTGATGGCCCTGAGGGTGAGTAAGCCGCGCCAGAGGGTGCGAGGCGTGGTCGGGGTGACGACGCCGTCGCCGGTGTAGGTAGGAACGACCCCCATATCCTCATCGATTTCGCGTTCGACAAACCCAGGCAATCGGGCGAAGCATTCTTTTTCCAAGGTCAAACGCCAATAAGGACGCGCAAAAAACACCTCGTAGATGGATTCCTGGTACGCCGTCGGCAGCAGTTTGATGGTTTTCAGGGAATCGAGAAAGGAAGCGTTGAAGACGAGACCGTACAAGGAGGCCATCAGGGGTTTACAGGCCGCGGCGGAGACACCGCCGTCGCGAAAATCCGCCGTCGTCCACTCTTGGGGGATGGCCCTGGTGCTGATGGTTGTGATGGGGCGGCTTTGCAGAATAAAGATACTGCCGTCAGCTATGGCCCATTCCACATCCACCGGGAACCCGTAGAATACCTGGATATCAAGAACGACGGCGGCGACGGCTTTGACTTCCGCTTCTGTCAGAACCCCGCCTTGGTATGATGTCAAGATGTCGTCGTACCAATGATACCCATAGCTATCCGGGGTGACTTGCCCGCTGACCAGTTGGTCGCCCAGGCCCCTCACAGCTTCGATGAGGATTTCTTTATCCTTGCCGTTAACGCTGTCGATGGAAAAGGCGACGCCGGATTTGTCGCTGTCAACCATGGTTTGTATGATGACCGCCATAGGGTATTGGCTGATATCGTTGATGCCCCGGCTTTGTGCGTAGGCCGCTAAACGGTCATTATGAATCGATTGGGCACATTTCAGGGTGGCTTCATACACGCTAGCGGTGCCTTTGACATTGAGATAGGAATCATATTGCCCGGCAAAGGATAAGTCAGCCAGGTCTTCACCGACGCCGCTGCTGCGCACGGCGTAGGCGGTGTTTTCATCGATGTATGCCCCCAAGGTCTCGGTGGTGAAGGTGTTAAGCGGCGCGGTGCCGGAGAGGCCCCCCAGCTCTGCTGTTGTAACGACGAAACCTCCGGGAACGTTAAACCCGCCTTCTCGCAAGCGAATCAGGTTTTCGGCTTTGCTGCCGATCAGCGTCGGCCTGTCTGCAACGCTGATAAGGTCATCAAATCTGTACATTCATTTAGCCCTTCTGTCCTCTAAGTTTCATATGGAACAATATGATGTTGAAAAGATAATGGGTGGCTGTGGCGATGACAAAGACCCCCAAGGCTTCCTGCCAGGATAAAGGATAGATCAACGGCAGAAACAGCAGGTAGCCGATAACGCTGTCCGCCTGGTCAAAAAAGGTTTGGACCGCGCCGCCGCTTTGGCCCGGGGGCAAATTCAGACGGCGTTTGACAAAACTGTTCGGCAACTCAAACAGGACATAGGCCAGACCCAGCCACGCGCCGCAAAGGAAACTGTATGGAAACGCACCGTGCCAAACCAACAAAGCGGCAAAGGCGGTCAGCACAATCATGCCGAAAAACCCTTTCCAAGTCTTATTATCGCCAAAAAGGCGGTTACCGTCCCGCAGGGTTTTGCCGCCGTCCATAGGAACTCGCCAAGATGGCAACACCGGCAGCTTGACAAAGACCATATTGAGAATGGCCCCAATAATACAAGGTAGAATGAGGAAATAGATATGTCCAATAAATTGTACCGATAACAGTATAAACTCTATCACGCTCTCATTCTCCTTCAAACAAAAGGGAATTTAAAAATTCCCTACCACCCCTAACCCCTAACCCCTAACCCCTAACCCCTAACCCCTAACCCCTGCTTCTCAAAGAGGCCTAAGCCTCTTTGAGAAGCCTAACTTCCCCACTCCCGCCATCAATGCTAAGCAGATCTCCTGTCTGAATAACAGAGGTTGAGCGGGTGACCGCCACCACGGCGGGGATTTTGAGCTCGCGGGAGACGATAGCTGTATGGGATAACAGGGAGCCTTTCTCCGCCACAATACCGGCGGCCATAGTCAGCAAAAAGACCCAGCCCGGGTCAGTGGTCTTGGTGACAATGATTTTGCCTTTGACATCCACATTGTCATGGGGGGATTCAAGAACCACCGCCGCCGCTGTGACGTTGCCAAAAGAGGCGCCGACACCCTGAAAGATTCCTGTCCAGTCGGGGGTTATTTTGCTCTCAAGCAGTTCTCCGCCGCGGAAGACGAGGCGCGGCTGCGTCGGTAGGCGGGCATAAGACGTGTATTCCTCGCGGCGTTGGGCGATGATTCCCTTGAAGTCTTCGGCGCCGCCGCCGGGATTATCCCAAGCGGCAATTTCCCCTACCGTGAGATAGAAGACATCTGTGGGCGCATCGAGGCAGCCGTCCCGATGGAGGTTGGCTCCGATCGTCAGGAAGATCCGCCGTACCATGCCATAAATGCGACTGCGGTTAAGACGGGAGATTTCGCGGTTTTTGATACCCAGACGCGCTCTTTTGGCGATAAAACTGTTGCGCAGAGGCAGGGTTTCTTGGCGGCGTAAGCCGTCAACGATCTGATCAAGCTTGGCTGGGTCGGCGGCGTATTCGCGGATTTTGGCCTCAAGGAGTGAGGGGTCTTCCCGGTATGTGACGGTTTCCAGTTTAAGTTCGCCGGGGCAACGGTCTCCGTACAGGGCCAGGTATTCGCGCACCTCGGCGGTGTCCGAAAGAGTGGGTTCGGGAGATGCTGCTTCGGCGCCGGTTTCCGCGGAATTCGCGGCGGCATAGTGTTGGGCGATGTCCAGGAGTTTTGTCAGGGGTTTCAGGCTTTCCAACGCCGTGATGCCGGCTATGCTTTGGGTGACGTCCGACCCTTGGCGCGCCAGCCGGCGTTTGAGCAGCCCCGTCCAGATGAAGGCGTACATGTCGTTGGCCAGGGTAACGGACCATCGGGTTAAGACGGTGTCCTTGATTTCTTGGAAAAGAGCCAGCAGTTCTTCGTTGGTCATGGTTTCTTGATAGGTTTCCGCAAAGGTGTTTTGCACGGCTTGAAAGTCACGGTTGAGGCGATCCATTTCCCGGGGAACGCTGAGGGCGAGCTTCAGTATGCGTCCGTTCATGGCGGCTTTTTGCCGCAGGGTGAATTTGTGACGGATGCCCAGATAGATGTCGGTGTTTTGGACTCCCATCATGTCTTGCCAGATCGGAATGATTTTGCGTGAGAAAGGAAGAAAGTCAATCAGGGAGTACCAATTGTTGATGCGATAATAGACCCGACCCTGATAGTCTGCGATCATATTAGCAAAAATATCGCTGTATTTGTCCAGGACGACGTCATTTTTTAGGATGGTCCCGACCAAACCCCGGAAGACGCCTTCATAAGCGATGCGGATGAAGGCATGGGTCAGGGGCAGGGTTAGGCCGGGGTAGCTTTCCACGATGTTGCTGTTGTCGAGCACGGTCCATTCTGTATGGTTCATAGCATCCACCTTGTGGCAATAAGGGCCATTTCAATCAGGACGACAGGGGTTTCGGTAATCAGTTCGTAGATTTCGACGCGGCTGACCAACTTGAAGCGCTCCGGATTTTTCATGTATTTCACGCATTGGGCCACAAACCACAGGTAGGCCGCGACCACGGCGATGAGACCCCAGCTCCACAGTTCGTACATTAATTTGGCGCTGGTAATGAGGTCAAGGGTGAGGATGATGAGAATGATGGCGGTAATTTTTTTGTAGCCGTAGAGTTTGGAGTAGGTGGTATAGGCGGTTTCGTCCTTGGGCGCGCGGGTTTTGCGGGCAATTTCCCAGATGAGGGCCGGCCAGTAGAGGGTGAGGGCGATGAGCACGTTGTTCAGGGTTAAGAGGGGCAGGCCGTATTTGAGGCAGGTGAAAGAGATAATGTAGATGTTGATAATGACGTCCACAGGATTATGGGTGAGCAAAGCCATAGGCAAGCTCTTTTGGATTTTGGACCGGGCAAAAAACCATACGGACATGAGTGTGCCGTAGATCATCAGCCCGGCGTAGAACAGAAGATTGTTCATAAAGAGAATGTTGAGGGGGATGGCGACGGTGTTGATGGCAATCAGCAGAATGGCCAGATCGGTTTTCTTAACGCGGCCGGAGGGCAGAGGTCTGTCGGGGAACAGAATTCTGTCGGTTTTATAGTCTTTGAAATCGTCAGCTATGCGCAGGCTTAATAGGAAGGCAGCGACAGTGTAGCAGCCGATGATTTCCTGGATGCCGATGTGAAACATGCCTACGTCGGTGATCAGGATGATCAGGAAATAGATCTCGAAAAAGAGGACGACGGAAACGGCGGAGAGTTTGATGGGCGGCAGCATTTCTTTCAGGTAGATGTTCAGGCGTTTAAACATAGCTTTCTCCGATCTTTTCGCCCCGGGTGACTTTGGTTTCGATCCCTTGGACTGAGTGGGCCAGGATGTCTGGGTCGATGATGGCGGCGTCTTGTTTTAGCAGAAGCACGATGCTGGAACCGCCAAATTCGAAGTAGCCTTTTTCGTCACCTTTGCGGGCCGGCGCGCCGGTGTGGGTCTGGATGATACGGCCTACCAGCATGGCGCCCACTTCCGCCCAGACGATCCGGCCGAAACGGGCGGTTTGCCAGACGGAGACGTCGCGGGCATTCGAGGACAAGGTAAAGCGACCGGTGGCGTTGGTGTTGACGGAGTCCAGGAAACCTCTGACGTGTTTGCGGCTTTCCAGAAGGCTGTCGTCAACGAAGCAGAACCGATGGTCGTCGTAAACTCTCAGGCGGAAAACCAGACAGACGCCGCCTGTGTACGTCTGGGCCAGGGTGTCGTCGCGGAGAAAGCGGGCCAGGGTGTAAAGTTTGTTTTTTACGGTCAGCGTCGCGCCGGGGTTGATGGGGTAGGCCGACATACAGCTGTCCGCCGGCGCGATAAGGTGGTTGGGGTTCTGGTCAATGGTCTCGCGGGTGCGTTTTCTGGTGATAAAGTCGTTAAAACTGTTGTATCCGGACGGGTAATCCCTCATGTCAATGTTATAGGCGGCTATGAAGGAGGCGATTCTGTTCCGGGAACGCCGGGTTCTTTGGCCGAGGCCATAAAGTTTGCTGACCAGGGGCAAACGCAGAAACAGGACGCAGAGGCCCCCTAGGGTGGTGTTGTATAGAAAGCCCATGAGGCTATTTTGATAGACGATCTCCGGCGCGGTGACGCCCGTTTTCCTGTCATGAATCATCGCAGACACCATATGAGGATGAGCAGAACCGCCAAAGCGGGGAAGATCGCGTACCAGACGCCTTTGGGTTTGGGAATGCCGATATTGAGGACGTAGAGAACGCCGACAGCGGCGAGGGCGCTCAGGCTCGCCCATTCAGCGGCAAAGAGCAGAACCACAGGTAGGATTAGGGCGATATAGGTTACCGGCAAACCGCGGTAGTGGGAAGCAGGTCTTGGGTTCGGGGGGGGCGGTGGCTCGGGGATCGGGTGATCGGGGTTCGAAGGGTCGGGGTTGGCAGGATCCGGCGCCGTGGTGTTGTAATAAGCGAGTCTGATGACGGCGCAAAGGATGTAGAATCCGTAGATGATGAGAGCGTACCACGCCGCGCTGACTGTGGCGAAAGCTATGATAATGGGAGTCATGCCGAAGCTAACAACGTCGGCCACCGTGTCCAATTGTACACCAAAAGCTTTGGCGGCGTCGGTGCGCGTGATTTTTCGGGCAACGAAACCATCGAACAAATCGCAGATACCGGCGATCATGAGGCAGACAACAGCGGTTTTGAGGGTTCCCATCAAAGCGAAGCAGCAGCTTGCCAGGGAAAAGAGCAGACCGAGCAAGGTCAGATAATTGGCCAGGTTGTAATGGCCGATCAGGATTAGCTTTTTTGAAGGGGGATTGTCTGATATAGAGGGAGTCTTGTGTGTGTGTGGGTTCTTGGCTGCACGCAATTTCTTGCCTCCGTTGCGAACGACTTAACTCATTCGAATTGTATAACAAAATAACAAATAATTCAACAAAAAACTCAGTTGTTAGGCAAGGCAGACTGATTGCTTCAAGCATACAATAATCATGGCACAATCCTCGGTGTATACGGCGTCTTCAGAGCGCATTAATCCCGATTCTTGAGGATTAGGATCAAGAAGCGCCCCTTTGATTTTGATCAAACTGAGAGAAAGGATTCACTCTTTATGGCCCTCATCTGCCCTGCGGGATACCCTGTTATTGATCCCAAAATGGACTGTTATGCTTATGATCTGTTTGCCTATCATAGGAAAGATGTTCGTCTGCCTTTATGCTTTTATCTGGAATTTGCTTCGCGGCTGGTTTCTGGTGAAAACGTTGGCGCCCGCAACACCACAGAAACACCTGTTGGAATACTGCTGCTTCCTTTGCTCACAATACATGTATCATCCAGTTTTTATGTCATTGTCATTATTGATGTAGTGTATGATCTTATGATCAAAAGAAAGGCAATTCCGGAGGTCTCTCACGATGGACTTCCTGAAAATCCTAATGTGGAAGACATTTTTCCGACTCCCGGACTTGATATTTATCTGGCTATCAGCGGCGATTTTGAAAAGGAAAATCCGCGGGCCTCAACATGGTTTCATTATCTTCTCGCCTGTTTTAAGACTGTACCTGCTTGGGCGCCTCCGGTCTTAGCCTTTATCCTTTATGTGATTGATAAGATGTCCCAGAGCAAAAACAGGTACAAAGGTGAATATTTTAAAAGTGCAGGAAGCGACAAAAAATAAATAGAAATATCCACTGCGGGGTTTTCCCGCAACCGAATGGTGAATGGAGATGGATATTATGTGGGCTCGTAACAGTCCCGAGGTAGGGTTTGGTGAGCGGGAGACTCCAAAAGCCCGCGAACTTTTTTCACCTTGTTGTTTGTTATCTCTTCATGCACTTTTAAATATGCACCCCAGGTACAAAGAGCAGGTTGTCAAAACTGCAAACATATGATAGACTGGTACAAGTTCCAAACAGATTCACGACATGGGGGTATAGCTCAGCTGGGAGAGCGCCAGAATCGCACTCTGGAGGCCAGCGGTTCGATTCCGCTTACCTCCACCATAGTACACCAATTGACAACTCTTAATTTTAGGGGTTGTCGTTTTCGTTTTAGCTAAAAAGATGGCTGAATTACTGTTTTCTCAGGGGCACTTGATAACGCTCTCGGATTTGTTGTATCCTTAGTAACGGATACGTCGAAAATCTATGAGTGTTTTGGGAGGCATGTCCGATGAACAAGAAATATATTCTGGCGCTGCTGGCGGTTGTGGGTATTATCGCCTTGTGCTTATGGCTCCCGGGTTTGTTTGATCAGACAATTGATGCGCCGGAGAATGAGCGTATTGATATTCTGAACAGCTTCGACGATGTTGCGGAGTATATACGGCAGAACGGACGGCTTCCCGCCAATTATATAACCAAAGCCCAAGCAACAGCCGCGGGCTGGGTTGCTTCCGAGGGGAATCTGGCGGAGGTGGCGCCGGGAAAGAGTATTGGGGGAGACATATACAGAAACGCTGAAGGTGCTCTGCCCGCGGCGCCAGGAAGAATCTGGTATGAAGCGGATATCAATTATACATCGGGATTCAGAGGGAGCGACAGGATCCTCTATTCCAACGATGGACTGATTTATGGGACGACAGATCATTACGCGACGTTTATCGTGATAAAGCCGGAGGATATATGAGCAATATCGTTATTCTGAGAAGCGAAGAATTTGCCAGTATTGATGAATTGCATCAGTTGTTAATGGAAAGGTTGGCGCTGCCGGGTTATTATGGCAAAAACCTTGACGCCTTGTGGGATTGCCTGACCGGGTGGATAAAACTGCCAACTACGATCCTCTGGCTTGGCTATGAGAACAGCGCGCGAAAGGTCGGCCCTTGCGCGGAGAAGGTGGCGGAGGTTTTTCGAGAGGCGGAGCGGGAAGTTGAGGGTTTTACTTTTATCAGATATTAGTACTCCGCCAAGTCCAAATCACTTAAATGGATTGCAAGTATTTAGACACGATGCAAGGAAGAACCGACGACGAATACCGGGTGTCTTCTAGGAGGATCTTATGAAGCAGCGTGTCGAAAGACGCCGCAAGACATTAAGTGATTTTGGCTTGGCGGAGTACTAGTCCACCGAATCATCAAACACACAATGAAATATACGCATATACTGAAACACAAAGATGAAATGACTATAGCAAGGGAAGCGATGGGCAATGCCGAGAAGAGCGCTTGTTGATCAGAATCCTCTGGAGTATCCGCTCTCCCCTTTGAGGTTGAGTCTCAGTTTGGTCACTGATTTGACCCACCAGGACGTGGGGCCTTCTTCTGGTGTTATTTTTAATATCATCAACTGTAATATTCCCTACGCGTATTTTCTTGTTGTGTTTCTTGACGCTCTTTCCGCTATGGCCGTCAAACACTCATTTTTTACGGAAAGCCAGATGCCGGCCCTTTTTGAAACAGCCTGGCGAAACCCGGGGCAGGCGATGGGGCAGGCGATGGGACAGGGACAGGGATTGGGGCAGGAGCAGGGATTGGGACAGGGATTGGGGCAGGGGCAGAGGCAGGGGGAGCGCAGTCCGGTACAGTTCCCTGGGGTGCCATCGCCTGATCAATCGTCCCCTCAAGAGGATTCGTCTTCCGACCCTCTTTTTCCCCAGGGCATCGGCGTCAATCTGCTGATTGACACACCTTTTCGCATCCGGGACAGAGATTCTTCCACAGTATTCGTCTATCAGATCATGGATTTTCCGAAAGCTCCTCCCTGGATTCCGCCTGTCATCGCCCTGATTATTTATATTGTCACCTGTATACAATCCCTAGAGAAGAGGAGAAAACACACAGAATAAAATTTTCCTGACAGTCTATAAACAGATCCAACCTCATATACATTTAACATCCGTCAAGCGGAAATCCTGATCAGCTACGGGGTTGGCTGTTAAAGAGGGTGGACAGGCGATGAATCCTCTGGACAAGTGGGATGACTGGGAATGGGAAAGGGCTGCCCAAGAGCTGACCCGCCCCCATGATGAAATTAAAAACGGCGGCAGCCGCACCGCCGGCGACAATTACGGCGGATATGGCGGGGCCCGCAGGAGCGGCAAGAGTGGCGGCTTCGGCGGTTTTGGCGGTTTCGGCGGCTATAACAGGAACAGCCGCAATACGGGATTCTCTTATAAACGGGATTCCCGTAAAGGAAGTCGTTCCAATCTGAATCTGCTGAAATGGACGGGAAGTCAGCGGCGTGTTGCGATCGCGGCGGTCTTTTTCCTGTTGGTTTTGTTTAGCTCCTATGGAGCCGATAAGCTTTCGCAAACGGTCTATAACGCGTATCAGGCGGGTATGGGCAACGACTCTTATCCTGTTATCAGCAACATGATTTCTGACGCGTTGGGGTTGACCGGCGGCGACGCTTTGCCTGTGGATGCTCAGTCACGGGTTTTTTATCCGCCTGTAGCCGGAGCGGTGAAAGTGGCTTTCAAGGCCAAAAACGATCAGGGCAAAACAAACCAAGGGGTTTGTATCGGCAGTTCTCTCGGAACCACGGTCTATTCCCCGGGTACCGGCGTGGTTATGGAAGTGGGGACGGATGAGGCGATGGGCCATTTTGTTCGCGTCAAGCTTGACGATGGCTGGGAAACCCTTGTTGCCAATCTGGGAGATATCTGGGTCGTCAAAGGGGATCCTGTACAGAAAGGCGGCGTCCTTGGCACTGTGGGGACTTCAGCCAGCCATCGCAATCCGTGGATCTATCTGGAACTGCGCAAAAACGGCAAAGCTGTGGATCCTTTGTTGTATTTGCTGCAAGGGGAGGCTGCCTGAGCCATGAAATTCCCAAAACTCTTTTCTTGGCGCATCGCGGGAACAACCGTGCGGATTCACCCGACGTTTTGGGTGCTGCTGCCTTTGGGATTGCTTGGCGGCAGGCTCATGGAGATCTTGGCAGTGTTCGGACTGGTGCTTATGCATGAAACAGCCCATGTTTTGGCGGCGCGCAGTTTTGGGGCTGTGACCCAGTCGGTGGAGCTCTACCCGTATGGGGGTTCGGCCATCATGGAAGGAGACTTCGAGGGGAAGCGCTGGGAAGAAAGTGTTATTGCCTTGGCGGGGCCTGCTTTTAATTTTTTCTGTTTTTTGGTGTTGCAGGTTTTGCGTTGGCAGGGCTGGGTGAGTGGCGATTGGGCTTTGGAGTGGGCCAAAGTTAACCTCTGGCTTGCCGGGTTTAACTGTCTGCCTATACTGCCTTTAGACGGCGGGCGTGTTGTGCGGGCGCAATTGGCCGGGGTGTTTGGGTTCGTTCGGGTGACCCGGGCTTTGGCCTGGCTGGGACGGTGGACGGGGGTGGCTTTCGTGATCCTGGGCCTGAGTTTGCTTGTGTATCCGTTGGCTTTCCCGGAACCGATTATGTTGATTGTGCTGGGGATTTTTCTTTGGATCGGCTGCGGCGATGAATTGAAGAAAGCCCGCCTGATCTTTCTGAAAACCCTTTGCCGTAAAAAAGAGCTGCTGCTTCGGCGGGGTCTTATGCGCAGCATCTGTTTGACGGTCAACCGCAAGACGCCTCTCGGCCTTGTGGTGGACGAGCTTGCGGCCGATCGCTACAGTTTGATTTCCGTCACGGGGGCCCGGGATCATCTTGAGCATACGTTGAGTGAGACGGAGGTTATTGCGGCCTTGATTGAGAAAGGGCCGGATGGGTTGATTGGAGAAATTGCCCGGAGATCGTGACAGCATTCCCCCAATCAGGTTTGTCTATAGTCATTGTACCCAAACAGCATATATTGTAACGTGTCTGGCAATGAGCCTATCGTAGTTGCCGCCGGGCAGATAATCCGGTTCCGAGGCACCGGGGTCGTTGGCCCAACCCAGGAAAGTGAAGCCGGGACGTGTAGGTTTTATGTCGGGCAGTGTGGTTGGTTCAAGGGTGTATGATCTGTAGATAGAATCGGGAGCGCCTGTGCCCCCGTTCGGGTCAAAGATGATTCTGGATTGCCAGTCCGCGTGCAAGGTGATATTTGCGTCAATGTCAAATACGTCACCTGGCTGGAAGTTTCTGCCGTCCGCGATCCAACCCATGAAGTCCATGTTGTCGCGTTCGGGGAAAATATTGCTCAGGTTAAGAGCCTCGCCCTTTGTTTTCGTTTGTGGTTCAATAGCAGGGTACCCAAAATTCATTTTGTAACTGATGGTATATGTGGTTGAGACATCAATGATTTCAGTGCGGCTATCCGGTATTGCCGCGCTTTCCGGCGCAGCTAGGGCACGCCCGGAGGAGGCCCCCAGCAGGCAGGCCGCCCCAATCGATATCATGAGAATCATGGCGGAAGCCATAAGATCGGAACCCTTAGGCGCTTTGTATTTCATGATGGACAACAACCGTTCCTGCAGAGATTTTCTTTCCTCGCACAAGGTTGTGGCAAGAACTGCCTTAGAAGCCGTGACCTTGTCGGCCATGGCAATCAAGGTATCGCCATAAATTTTTCTTTCACTGACACCAAAATGGCGAATAACGGAGACATCACAAGCGAGTTCGCAGGCGCGGCTGATTTCGCGTCGGGCCAACCAGACTATGGGATTGAACCAGTGCAGGGAACAGGCCAGCATTGTCAGCCATTTGCCGAAGACATCCCGTCTGCGCTGGTGCGCCAGTTCGTGCAGCAGGATGTTTCTCAACTGATAATTGGTGTATTCCCGGTCGGGGAGGATGATCCTAGGCCGGAACAGTCCGACCAGCATGGGAGTTGCGGCTAGAGGACAGAGGTACAGGCGCGGTGGGTGCTTGCCGGCGCACAGTCCGGCGAGAGTATCGGGGTTCGATAGGCTAACAACTTTGCGAAACCGGATTTTGCCTCTGAAATAGGCGTACCCGACGAGATTGTATAGAAGTTGAACCATGACCCCAAAGGGGTAAACAACCATGAAGCCAGTATTGACTTTGGTGAACAGATCAGGTTTCTCCGCAAGGGAAGAAACATCATAGGTATTGATAACACCTGTTGCGTCGACAGGAACCAAACTGGTGTGGCTTGCTTCTTCAGCGGCGGATGGGATCTTGTGTCCAATGACAGAATGAATCTGGGTCAGTGTGATATTGGTTCCTGTGGCAGGAAGAACAACAATCTTGGATACAGGAATCAAGAAAGCCGCGAGAACCACAAACCAGAGAGCGTGCTGGGCGGCTTTGGGAATGCGATGGCGTATAAGAGGTCTGATCAGCATAAAGGTCAACGTGAGCACACTGCCGGAAAGTGACATGACAAGAATTGTTCTAACGAGATCCATGAAGGTGTCCGGAGCACTCATATCTATTTACCTCCATCCTCCGTTATGGCTGCCCAAGCGCCGACTGGCACGCAATTACCACAAGCGTATCCTTGCCGATATGATTGCGGGCATACTTTTGCCTCCTGTCCTGTGGATGCGGAACGCTCGTTTGAATTAGACGGGTCTTCAATATAAACCATACTACAACTGAAAGAAGGCTTCGTCAATGGAAGTAACTACCACTTGACGCATCAATGCCACTTTGGTAGCATGGACACATGAATCCCACGTGCGTGGCACAAAAGTCTTCAAGTTTAAAACGAAAAAATCCATGGGAGATGATTCGGCATGAAACCAAAGCCCCGTTGGTTAACTTTCCTGTCTTCTTTTGCCTTAGTCTTGTTTCTGAGCTTGTATGGTTCTGTCGCTGATGTTCATGGGGCCGACCCTCAGGAGAAGACAGTAACGGTTAAATTTATCAGTTATAATGGAATCGAACAAGTGATTAACAGCGAAGTGACCCGGACAATAACTGTCGGAGAGACCATGATGATCCTTGTTCCGGAGCTGAGTGATTATCCTGGCGGCTGGGTTCCCCGGGGATGGGTTGATTCTCCGGAAGCCACTTCCGAAGGTATTAATCCGGAGCAGATTCAAACCATTTGGACATCTGACGATATGATTTTCTATGGTGTCTATGAACGGCAGGTCAAGCTGATCTTTGAGACCGGCAGCGAGGATGTGCAGGCACCGGAGAATGCATCATGTCAGCAATTCGTTAACAGTTCAGACGTGACCAGAACTTATGGGGGTCAGACCTTCCGGCTGCCGTCAGAAGTCATCAAAACGAATGCGAATTTTGGCGGTTGGGTTGTCAACGACAGCAATGGCGCGAAGTACCCGCCGGAGAGCTGGGCGATCATTGGCTTGCATGGTGCCGACAGCGCCACGATGCAGGCGGTGTGGGAGCCCATTATCTATACGATCCATTACAACAGGAACGGGAGTACCATGCAGACGCCTCCTGATCAAAAGAAAGCAGCCGGAGAACCCATTATCCTGGCGGAAATGACTCGCGATAATATGGTCTTTAAAGGATGGGCCCGTACTTCGGGTAATCCCATTCCTCAATACCCTGTGGATACGTTGTTCAATGATGATAATCAGTTTGACGCGGACGGGAACCTGACTTTATATGCAGTGTGGCATTATGGAATTTCCTATGATGCAAACGTAGACGAGGGCGATCTTGTCAAGGATTTTCCGGACGATTTTACAGTTGAGTTCACAAACAATCCGACAACATTATCTGCGCAGAAGCCGGAACGACAGGGCTATACCTTCCTGGGCTGGGCCAGGTCTGAGAATGCGACAGTGGCGGATTATCATGAAGGTCATAACTTTGAGCCGTTGCGTGAAACTTTATACCTGTACGCTGTATGGGAAAGAGATGCTCTTTTAAGTCCTCCCACTGTTTATTCACAGGAAGAATTGCCGTCAGACTTTGACGTGTATCTGTGCATCGGACAGTCCAATATGGCAGGGTATGGCGCTTCTCCTGAAGACCAGGATCTGTTCGCGATCCCCAACGCTCTCCTGTTTAATGGAGAACAGTGGCAAACAGCCCAGTTTGATAACGAGAACACGAATCTGGGGTTGAACCGATATAACAATGTTGGGAATCCCTTAGCCGAAAACGGTCTCAACCCGGCTTTCTATTTTGCTGATACGATGCAGGTCCATTCCCCGGGAAAAACAATCGGCATTATTTCTGACGCTAGGGGAGGTTCTTCCATATCACAATGGGCCAGAGGCGGCGATGCAGGCAGAGAATACTTCAGGTCCGCGTGTGAGATGACTCATAAGGCCTTGGAGCAGGGCGGTACGCTGAGGGGAATTCTCTGGCTGCAGGGTGAGGCGGATCTTACTTTGAACGTGAATGGCAACAATTTGGCGCTCTATATGGAGAGACTGAATAGTCTTGTGGATAATCTGCGCGATGAACTGGGGGTTTCGGCGGAACAATGCCCTTTCATCGCGGGAGAGATTCCGTACACGTATACAAGTAACAACATGTACAGTACCTATGACTTCAACAGCATTCTTTGGAGTTTTACCAACCCGGAACGGAATACAGACTATGTTTCCGCTGCCGGGGAATTGGCATACAGGCAGACTCCGGAGGATCCCGCGGCCGGCGGGTTGCTGTCGCAGCAAGGGGATCCCACCCATTTCAGCACCTCATCCCAGCGTGAAATGGGCAAACGTTTTGCCGAAAAAATGCTGGACATGCAGTCCAAAACTTACACTGTCACGTATGACTATTGGGAAAATGGCGGTAATACCGTATCACAACCGATGGTGACGGCGCCCATTGGCACTGAGATCGATCTGACGATTTCCAGGGCCACCAGAGAAGGCTGGGCGTTTGTTGGCTGGCACTGGGATCCGGACGCTGAGGAAAAGATGGATTCCTTCACCATGCCCGGGCGCGATGTGACGTTGTACGCTATCTATAAGAAAGAGCTGAAGGCAAGTCTTGTTTATTATGAAGGAGCAGAGAAAGTAACCGAAGAGGTTATCAGGGAAATTTTTAATAAAGATACCAGCGGCAGCCTTCCTTTCCCGATACCGAATTGTGACGGTTGGACGTTCAGAGGATGGACAACAAAAGATATTCCGAACGCTTCTGCGACCGGCATCATCAGTTCCATGATAATAACCGCCAACATGCCGACTCAAACGTATTATGGTTTGTATGTGCGCGGATTGACTGTCAGTTTCAATGCTGACGGCGGCGTGCCGGTACCGATCAACCAGACGGGTCGGCCGCAGTATTTCAACAGTTTTGACATCGAGAATAAAACGTGTCCAACGGTTACCCTGGCCGGACCGGTCTCGAAACAGGGCTTTGACTTCGAGGGTTGGGTTAACGATGTAACCGGCGAATTGTTTGACGCAAACACTGTTATTTATCCCGCCGATCATGAGTCGTATGCGGCCAGATGGAAATCGGCGCAATCGGATTGGATACTCGTTATAAGCGATGATTTTTCAGGAAATGTACTCAATTCGGAAAACTGGGGATCTCAAAGTCCGGGCAGCACGAAATTCGGGGTTGAGAACGACAGGTTGTTCATGGGAGACGGTCGTTTTGTCTGGCTTAATGACCAGAACGCTCTGACAGACTATGCTGTGGAGTTTGCCGTAACAAAGGAAAATCAATACTTCCCGAATTCTTATCTGACCCTCCAATTCAGCAATTCAGAACTCCTGATTTTGCATAAATTATGGTTCAAGCCAACCGGCTATGGTATTGTCTCCAGCTCGGCACCGGCGCTGCCGTTGTCATATAAGGGAACGGATGTGGGCGAGACGGTTTATATAAGAGTGGAGGTTGTTGACGGCCAGATTACTGTTTTCACAAAAGACTCGCCTGGGGAACAATACCAGCAGCAGGGCATTTCGTATGCGGTGGATGGTCTTGCGGATGTCCCCACATTTGTCGGTTTTGTGAGTCAGGCAGTTGATCTGTCTATTGGGAGTTTCAGGCTCTATAAGCCGTATCAGGAACCCGCTGATAAAGAGACGGATGTAGCCCTCGGTATGTATTATTTTGGAGGCTGGTCCGTGAATTCATCTCCCAGTCTTCGCGATCCCTGGACGAAAGATAACAGCACCATTATGGAATATTATAATGGTGAAAGGGAACCGTTACGCGGTTGGTATGATCTGAAGGATAATGTGGAGCTGGTCAATGAGCAGCTGGAATGGATGAGTCAATATGGCATTGATTTCATCTCGTTTGCGTGGTACTGGAGCGCTGACAATGTGAAATTTGCCAATGCTCCGTGGGAAAATTGGGAACCGGATCATCCCGCGCTTAGCCCCGAGACGGCCATTCGTGCTTACTGGCAGACGGAGAACAGTTCCAGGATCCCCTACACGCTGTTGTGGTGCAATGAAGGTTCTTCTCCGTCTCCGCGGACACCGGGTGAATGGGATGAAATGGTTGAGTACTGGATTGATCGCCATCTGAGCAATTCAAAGTACTATAAGATAGACGGGAAACCTGCCGTGTTTATAATCTCGCCGAAACCATGGATGGCCGGTGTCATTGGCATGACGCCTGCCGACATGCTTCAGTATGCGAGGGATAAAGCGATTGAAAAGGGGCTGGAGGGTATATATTTTGTCGTCTGTACTGATATGAGTCGGGTGAACGATGCCATGCAGCTTGCTCCTGATGCTCTTACCGGTTATAGTTACAGGGCTCCCGACTGGACAGGTTATTCCGATCTTGACGGAAATTCCCAGAGGCCTGGATACAGGGGGCAATGGAACAAAATCATGACGGACTCTACAATACCGTTCTTTGTACCCATGAGCGCCGGCAGGGATGAAACCCCCTGGGGAGGGAGCAACTTGCCCTGCATGCCAACACCTGATGAATTTGAAACGCATCTGCGTGCCGGATACGATGTTATTACCGGCAATATGGAAAAGACAAAAGGTATTGGGATGCTATATGCCTGGGACGAGTACGGGGAAGGCGGGTTTATCGAACCGACCCGGGTGCGGGGATTCAAGTTTTTGGAGCGCATTCATAGGATTTTTAGAGAAAGGGAATAAGAAATTAATCTCGTAAATGAGTCCGATCTGACAAGATCCCGCCCATCCATTCGGATGGGCGGGATCTTGGCTTGTAAGTGGAAGGGGATTATCAAGACAGTGCGACATAATGAATACCTTTCAGTGAGAGGGACAGGAGGCTATCTTGTAGAATTTACCACTTGCAAAAAGGTGCTACAGAGAGTAGCATGATACACATAGGCGACTACCTGTCGTACAGAAGGATAGGTTTGAGATGTGACCCTGAAAAAGGGAAGAGACTGAGAGGTGAAGGAAAAGGATAAGGCAAGCGGCAGCATTGTCCGGATCAGGGCTTCGGCCCATACGTTAAGAAAGAGATAGGAGATGATTGTATTGAAGAGAAGTATGCGCGTTTCCTTTGCGTTCGTATTTGCATTATTTGTTATTCCATTATGGTTTGTTTCGGACGTCTGTGCGGCAGAGCCTCAGGAGAAGACAGTGACAGTCACCTTCACCAGTTATGATGGAAACGCACAAGTGGAAAACGCCAGAGAAACCCGAACGATATACAACGGGGTAAGCGAGATGATCCCGGTGCCGCCGTTGAGCGATTATCCCGACGGCTGGGAAGCCCGGGGTTGGGTCGCATCAGAGACGGCCACATCCAGCTGTATTGATCCGCGATTGATAACGTCCCTTTGGATATCTGACGACATCACTTTTTACGGAGTGTATGAACGGCAGGTTGAACTGGCTTTTGATACCGGCGACAACAATGTGCAGGCGCCGGCTAATGCGTCCTGTCCGCAATTTGTCAACAGTTCCGACGTTACCAGAATGTATGGCGGACGAACCTTCCTTTTACCACCGGGAGTCATCTGGAAGGGCACGACATTCGATGGCTGGGCGTTAAACAATCTCGACGGCACGAAATACCCGGCAGAGAGCCTGATTTCTATTGATTTACAGGGCGCTGGCGGCGCTACGATGCATGCCGTGCTGAAATACACGATCAGATACAATGGGGTTGGCGGTACTGACCTAGCCGATCAAACGAAAACCGTCGGAATGCCGATATCCCTGAGAGCGGAGGAACCTATTCGCAGCGGCCTGGTTTTTAAAGGATGGGCTTTGAATTCTTCGGATCCGGAACCGGAATATCTCAGAGGTCGGGAATTCGACGATGATGAGAAGTTCAAAAACGGGGAACTGCTCTTATATGCGGTATGGCATTCCCGGATCATTTTTGATGCAGCCGGCGGCAGCTTTGACGAGAATTTTGGCGCGGAGCTCGGCGCGGATTTCCGGGAGGACGGTCGGCCATTCATAACAAGGGCGTATTATTTCCAGGCAAAACCTCTGCCCGGGGGCGAACCCGCGTGGCCGGGCTACAAATTTCGGGGCTGGTCCCAGGATCCCGGTAATTCCAACGCGAGAGTGTATGCGAAAGGTGAAGATTTCGCAGAGCTGATATATGGGGATTATATTTTATGCGCGGTATGGGAAGCCGACGGCCCTCTCAGTCCGCCAATTATCTATGAAGCTGATGAGTTGCCGTCAAACTTCGACGTGTATCTGTGCATTGGAGCCTCCAACATGGCGGGGCAGAGCGCTGCTCCCGATCCTGAGGATCTCGTTTCGATTCCCGGTGTCCTGCTTTTTAACGGTACGCAATGGGAAACAGCGCAATTTGATTGGCGGAATCTGACCCAGGGCTTAAACCGCTACAACAATCTGGATTACTATAACAATGGAATAGCCAATCAGCTTGGCGCGGCCTTTTATTTCGCCAAAACTATGCAAGAACAATCCCCCGGAAGAACAATCGGCATTGTCGCCGATGCCAGGGGTTCCTCAGATATAAACGACTGGAGCGAAGGCGGCGCTTGCTATAATGGGGCGGTCGCGATGACACAGGCCGCCCTAGAGGGCACGGGCGCCAAATTGAGAGGAATCATCATCCATCAGGGTACGACAGATTTTCTTACCGGAAGTCTGGATCCGGGGAATTATGCAAGAAAATTGAACGCTGTCGTGGATGCCCTGCGCACAAAGTTTGGCGTAACCGCGGCGGAATGTCCGTTTATTGCGGCGGAAATCCCGTATGCGTGTGGCATCAATCCTGTGACGAACAGATTTTCAGACGAATATAACAGCCTTCTTCCATCTTTCGTAAACACCGCACGCAACACAGATTATGTTTCTGCCGCGGCGGATCAGAATATCCCGCAGAATCCGGCGAATCCTACAGCCGGAGGGCTGGAAACGCGGATCCAGGCCGGAGACGCGCCTCATTTTACGACCGCGTCGCAACGTGAAATGGGCAAGCGCTATGCTCTGAAAATGCTGGATATGCAGGCAGCCAGTCTCCTCACGTATACGATCACATTTGATCCGATGGGTGGCGTTTTCGATGAGGACTTTGACGCGGATATCGGCGAAGATGGTTTGGCATTCAGAACATGGCCGCATATCGACGGAGGAACCACGCTGCCCATGAGGGGGCCAAAGCTTGAGGGCCATACCTTCCAAGGCTGGACCGAAGACCCGGAGGAGTCGACAGTATCATATCCGCCTGGTACGATTCTGGCCGGAACCAATTTCAATCGCAATCTTACGTTATTTGCTGTTTGGGAGGTCAATTCTGGTAGAGCTATCAGGATACTGGTCATCGGCAACAGCTATTCTCAGGACGGTATGGACTATAATGATGGGGGTGGCAGCCATTTGTTTCAGCTTCTCAAGGAAGCAGGGTATACGGACATCACTTTGGGAATTTTGTACAGAGGCAGCTGCAGCCTGGAACAGCATTGGGTCAGCGCTGCGAGTGAAAGCAACGACTATGAGTACCAGACATTGAGGTCTCAAACATCTTCCGGCGTCTGGGACAACACGTTCTCATCAGAAAAAAAGCCGCCGGAAAAGAAAACCATGCGCTATGGAATCAGAGACGAGGCCTGGGATGTTATTGTTCTCCAGCAAGTCAGCGGCTTCTCCCACGACGCGAATTCCTTTGATCCCTGGCTTAGTAGACTGATCGGCTATATCGATACCCATAAAACCAACCTGGATGTCCGCCTCGGCTGGCATATGACATGGGCATACGGGTTGATCGGAGAGACCGTTGGTACAGGCACACTGAAACCCACCCAGGCTGCGCAGGATATCATGTACAACAGCATCATATCCGCGGTGGAAAGAAAAATTGTGGTCAATCCAGCCTTTGATTTTATCATTCCCACCGGCATCGCCATTCAGGAAATGCGCGGGCATGGATTGGGGTCCCGCCTGATTCGAGACCTCAATTCTCATCTATCCTATAGCCTTGGGCGCTATACCGCAAGCATGACATGGCTGCAGGCCATTACCGGCACGTCTGTTGATTTGATCACCTGGAGACCCGCAGGCGTTAATGAAGTTGATCAGAATCATGTTAGACAGTCCGTCAACGTGGCGATGAATTACATGTATGATGATACAACATGGACAGAAAGCGATTTCGATGTCTCTTTGTACAACGAAATAGATTGGCATTACGCGGACCTAGGGTATTGGAATTCCATTGATGGCGGATACGATGAGAACCCCCGCGTAACCAGATCGGCAGACAATTCCAAATATTATCTTGCGTCCAAACGCTTCAGCAAAGAGGAACTTCCCGTGGGCAGCAAGATTGTCGTTGATGAGGGTTACGGATATCGTCCCGAGGGATGGGCTGAGAAGAGTGCTGAGGCGCCCGGACGCCCCCTTGAAACAACACAATGTTTTGAGGTTGGTGAAGACTGGTGGGATGGTTTTGAATACCGCGCGTTCAATGTTTATCAGGCCCCTTACAACTCCGTGAACCTGACTGGCAGGGAAGCGGAGGTAGCATCTCATTTCCGTATTTATGTGCCGGCGTATAAATCCCTGGACTGGCGGGCAACAGATGGGGGATACTGGAATTCTCCCAACGGCGGATATGTGGCGGGCGATCCCCAACCCCTTAAGACAGCAGGCAATTCCAAAAATTTTCTTGCCTCCGGACGCTATTCCAGAGAGGATCTTCCGGTTGGAACAGTTATTGAGATTGACCCCGGTTACCAGTATCGCCCTGAAGGATGGGGGTATCAGGGCATACCGGCGCCAGGGCGTCCTCCTCTCAGACCAACACAGGGTGGTGTGGATCGCGTGGTTGTGAATCAGACATGGTGGGGGAATTACGAATATCGGGGGTTCAATGTGACCACCGATCCTGAAGGCAGCTTGATCGGACGGGAAGATGATGTTGCGTCTCATTTTCGGATTCTTGTGCCTTTATCCGCTTATGAAGCGGATGCGATGGATTACAGTCTGTACAACCAACTGGATTTGTCGTATGAATCCCAGCTGGGATTCTGGCTTTCCAATAGTGGCCGATACGATGTTAACCCCGTGATAAACAAATCAGCAGATAATTCTGGGTGTTATCTTGCGTCATCGCAACGCTATACTCGGGAAGACCTCCCTGTGGGCAGCGTTATTGAAATCGACGTGGGCTATTTCTATCGTCCCGAAGGGTGGGCCGCGAATGGTGCGGGATCCCCCGGACGTCCCGATTATGTGACCAAAAACCGAATTGTGATCGATGAAGAATGGTGGGAAGGTTACGAATACCGCGCGTTTAATATCGCCAAACTCCCCTATAATCTTGTGAATCTGACCGGTAGGGAAACGGAAACGGCGTCGCATTTCCGGATTTATGTGCCGGCTTACAAATCCCTGGACTGGCGAGTAACAAACGGGGGATACTGGAATTCTCCCAACGGCGGATATGTAGCCACTGTTCCCGGGCCTGTTCCGGTTACGACGCAGGTCAATTCTCCGTATTTCCTTGCTTCCGGGCGTTATTCCCAGGAAGATCTTCCCGGTGGAACATTGATAGAAATTGATCCCGGTTACCAATATCGTCCTGACGGGTGGGGGTATCAGGGACAACCGGCGCCGGGACGTCCTCTGCCTTGGCCAACACAGAATGTTGTGGATCGTGTTGGTATGGATCATACGTGGTGGGAGAAATACGAATATCGCGGTTTCAATGTGTGTACAGATCCGCAGAGAGGCCTGATCGGCAGAGAAGATTATGTTGTGTCCCATTTTCGAATTCTTGTGCCTATGGATATGCCTTAGAATGAAGACAGGAGTATTCTCATGAAAACAAAATCGCGTTTGTCTCAGCTAGGATATAACGCTAGGGTATCCTTTGATGATTTGAAAGTGTATAAGTTTGGCTTCTGAGAAAAAGAAGAAAAGGGAGTGTTTTCATGAAAGCAAAACGGCAATGGTTCGTATTCATCTTCGCGGTCGCTTCAGCCTTGTTCCTGAACACACAATGTCTGATTCCGAAGGCTTACGCGGCAGAGCCTCAGGAGAAGACAGTGACAGTCACCTTCACCAGTTATGATGGAAACGCACAAGTGGAAAACGCCAGAGAAACCCGAACGATATACAACGGGGTAAGCGAGATGATCCCGGTGCCGCCGTTGAGCGAGTACCCCGGTGGCTGGGAAGCCCGGGGTTGGGTCGCATCAGAGACGGCCACATCCGGCTGTATCGATCCGCGATTGGTAACGTCCCTTTGGATATCTGGCGACATCACTTTTTACGGAGTGTATGAACGGCAGGTTGAACTGGCTTTTGAGACCGGTGATGTCAATGTGCAGGTGCCGGCTAATGCGTCCTGTCCGCAATTTGTCAACAGTTCCGACGTTACCAGAATGTATGGCGGACAAACCTTCCTGCTGCCGCCGGGAGTCGGCAAAGGGGGCGCGCTCTTCGACGGCTGGGCGTTGCACAGAGTCGATGGCGCGAAGTACCCGGCGGAGAGTTGGGCCTTTATTGATCTGCAGGGCGCCGGCGGCGCTCCAATGCACGCCGTCTGGAAGAACGTATACACGATCCACTACGAAAGACTTCTGGGCAGGCCCGAAACCATTCCCGCCGATCAAGAGAAGATTGAAGGAGAACCGATTCCCCTGACGGCCTGTGATCCCCAGCGTGACGGCATGGTCTTTACAGGATGGGGTCGTTATTCGAATACGACAGAGGCGGCATACCAGCCGAAAGAAGACTTCAACGAAGATTCCTGGCTGGGTCCGGACGGAAAAATAACCTTATACGCGGTATGGCACTATGGAATCACTTTCCATCTGGAAGGCGGCGCCTTCGCCGAAGGCGTCTCCAATTTCTGGACATTTGAGCATAAAGGGACGCCGACCGTGATGCGCGGGGATGAGCCAACGAAGACAGGTTACAACTTCCGGGGCTGGGTTGAAAACAGTGAGACCACAGTGCCGCAGTATTATAGGGACGAACCCATTGGAACGGCGCCGCTGTGGCGAAGCCTGAATCTGTATGCCGTATGGGAGGAAATTGGACCCCCGTCAGACTTTGACGTATATCTGTGTATCGGACAGTCCAACATGGCAGGGTGTAACGCCTTGCCCGCACAGCAGGATCGGGACCTGACTCCGGATCCCAATATTTTCCTTTTCAATGGTACTGCCTGGGAACTGGCGCAGTTCGACGGGAATCAAGGTCTGAACCGTTATAACAATGTGGGCAGTCTCAGAGCCCAAAGCAATCTCAATCCGGCGTTTTATTTCGCCTGGCATATGCAGGAACAGTACCCCGGAAGAACAATCGGCATAGTCTCTGATGCCATGGCAGGGGCGTCCATAGCCCAATGGAGCAAAGGCAACCCTGCCGGTTACTTTGGGAAAGCGGTCGAGATGACGCAGGCTGCCCGGGCCCAGGGTGGGACGCTGAGGGGTATTCTCTGGCTGCAGGGAGAAACAGATCTCAGTGACGGCGGAGACAGTCTGGCAAATTATATCATCACGCTGAATCAACTGGTGGATGATTTGCGCGCGGAACTTGACGTAACAGCGCAGGATTGCCCTTTTATTGCGGGCGAGATACCGTATTCCTACAATTACGGTTTGCCGGGCAGACCTGACAGACCAGCAGGCAGTTTCAGCACTTATGAATTCAACAGTCTCCTTCAACAATTTGTAAAACCCGCCCGAAACACCGACTATATCTCTGCCGCTTTGAATCCGGAACAGATCCAGGAGAATCCCGCGGTTACCGGATTACCGGCACAAGCAGGAGATCCCAACCATTTCAGCAGCGCGTCGCAGCGTGAGATGGGCAGGCGCTATGCCTTGAAAATGCTGCAGATGCAGGCGGCCGGTCCTGTCACTTACACGATCACGTACAGGCTCAACAATGGCGTCAATAACAGTGGTCTGCCTGACGAACAGATAAAGACCGCCGGCATACCCGTCAGCCTGAACGACAAGCCCACTCGCAGCAACATGTTCTTCAAGGGGTGGGGTCTGAAGCAGGATACGAGAGATCCGGAGTACCATGCCAACGAAAGCTTCAACGATGATTACCGGTTCAACGCCGAGGGGAATCTGGACTTATGGGCGGTATGGCATTACACCATCACATTTGACCCGGATGGAGGCGCCTTCGGCGCGGATTTCGAAGATGAAATGGATGGCGTCAACGGAGGCGGTTTGTTCTTCATAACAACGCCTCATAAGAACAACAGCTACGCAACCACACTGCCCATGGCGCAACCGACACTTTTGGGTCAAAATCCTGTAGGCTGGTCCGAAACCCGGGGGGCGACGACAGCGCAATATCCTTTCGGAGCGACTCTCGCCGGGACAGCCTTCAACCGCAACATCACCTTATATCCTGTATGGGAACCTGTCAGCGAACCGCCGGCGGAAGGACTGATGAGTGTCACGGGCACAAAACCACTGAACATTTTCGCTTCCGATGAAGTGTTTGCCTTTGATATCAATATTCAGAATGCGGCCGCCACCGCCGCCTATGTTAACTGGAAGATTAAAGGTTATTTCGAGGATGAACCGGAGAAATCCGGAACAGCCATCATCCCAGCGGGCCAGACAAAGGTCACGGTCAGACCTCCCGGGCATATGGACACGGGTCATTATGTTGTGGAGGCCTGGGTTCCGGGGGCAGAAGGGGAAGAACGTGTTTCCGACAACTTCGCCGTAGTGGTTCCTTATGAACAGCGTCCCCAGTATTCCAATCCTTCCTTTGAGTCCCCTTTCGCAACGGATACGGCGCTTATGTGGTATGACAAGCCTAAGTCTGATCTGGGTTACCTTCCTTTTTTTGACTCTCCAGAGATGATAGCTTTCATTAATGATTATGCGCGGGCTGTTCGGCTCAGCGGTGTTACTTGGACCAGAGAAAGAATGACCTGGAATGTTGGACCATCGCTATCCGGTAATTCAAAGGGATATGACATCTTTGTTAAAGATATAGAAGCTTGTGCCAATATCAAAAGACTGATGTGTTTCATTGGGACGCCGCAATCCGCCATAGGCCAGGATAACAGAGATATGGGCAACAAACTGCCGGACGACCTCAGGGCGATTTATGACTTCGCTGTGGATTACGGTCAATACTACGGGAACGAAGTGGGCATGTGGGAGATCTGGAACGAACAGGAGAACGAGTTAGGTCCCGGTGAAGGAGCGGACAAGTATGCGGCGTTTCTGAAAGCCGCGTCCATTGGTTTTCATGATGCCGGTGTTCCCGTTACCATGGGCGGGATGCTCAGGCACAAAACCAATGCGGCATGGACGCTGTATCATGACACTATGTTTGAAAACGGCATCACAGGGTATGTGGAGGCCTACAACTTCCACACCCATCAGAACAACGCGGACCCCGACCAGGAAACCGAAGAAACCCGGGCAAAACCGACCTTTAACGGCAACGTGTTCCCTGAGGAAAGAAACCGGGATCATATAGACCTTAAAAACAGCCTGACCGGCGGCGCCGCGTTGCCGGCATGGGTTACTGAGGCCGGCGGAGGGATTGCGAATTCACCCGACGGATTGGATGTGTACAGCAAACAAAGGGCGCAGGCGCGATACCTGGTGACTTCGGCGGCGACAAGTTTGTCAACCGGTGTGGATAAACATTTCTGGTTTTACGGGCATGAAACGGAACAGGCGGAATACCAGGATCCCTACGAGAATATATATTGGGGCTTTTTCAGTTCGTATAATACGCTCACGAAGCAGATGACCCCTTATGCCGCTTACGCCGCCCAGGCCGCCATGACAGAGGCAATGGGGGAGGCCGTATATCTCGGGGAAGTCAATTTATCCGCCGATGCGATAACGGCCGGCGCGAAGGGCTATGTCTTCCGGGACGGCAGCGATACGGTGCTGATACTCTGGGCAACAGACAACGTCAATGTGCCGCTAAACCTGCAAAAGCCGAACGGAACCAAAACGGATATGATGGGCAAAAAGGAAGCCCTGCCCTCCATCAACAACGTATTCGAACTTCAACTCGGTCCCGATCCCATCTATCTGAGGGTTACCGGCGAGATTCCGGCGGGAGAATATACGGCGGCAGAACACGAACGAGTTGGTATTGACCTAAAACCGCTTATGCCGGCCCAAAGGATCGTGCTGGATCAGACCTTCCGGGCAGAATCTCGTGATCGTTCCCGGGCTCAGGGGTATTTCATCCGGCCCAACGCAGAGACCTCGGTGGAGGTAACAATCTATAACTTTAATGATTTTGAGATTAACGGTATAGTATCAGGTTCTTTCGGTGATGCTGCCGGTTATGATGTCAGCGGACCGCAGAATGTTACAATTGCGGCCAACAGCCAGATAACAAAGAATTTCACTGTAACAGCCGGAGACTATGACAGCGGCAATCCCGCCGCGAAGCTGACCTTTACAGGGAATTTCAATGATGGCATTGGACAGACAACCCCCAGCGTGACGAAAGTCGAAAATGCTTTGTTAGGGATTGATTTGCCTGAACAGCCCGATTATGTTGGCGACAGCCTCAGCAAATGGAATCTATATCCTAACAGCGCTGATCCTGCCGAAAACCATAATTGGAGTTGGGCTGACGGAAAACTGGTGCATGAGGCTTCCACACCGGTCGAGGTGTATGCGCATCTGAAAGACGCGACCCTTTCTAATGGCATTGTTTCCGCCAAACTGACCATAGAGCCCCAACCCGGCAAATATGGTTATTGGAGTGGTTTGGCTGTGCGGCAAAACCCCAACGGAGGTATGTGGAGTTCCGGTTATCTGATTTTCCTTCAAAGCGGTTCGGTGCAAGTCTGGAAATGCGGATCCGGCCATATGGGACCGCCTATGGCTGCAGGAGTGACTATGGGCGATGAGGTGGAATTGACGGTCAGGATGCAGGACGATACAATAGAAGTCTTCGTGAACGGAAAATTTATTCGCGGTTTCAATGACGACACCTGGAAATCAGGCTGCGTGGGAATCGTGGGCCATAACGCCAAAATATCCTGCAAAGATTTCAGGGTTTATAACGGAACAATGAACCCAGAGATTCTGCCGCTGCCCGATATGTCCGGTCAACCCGATTATTGTGGCAATCTCAATAACTGGACTCAGTTTCTCAGCCAAAATTGGCAGATTGACATTGACAATGGGAAACTGGTGCATAACGCGCCGGGCGGATCGGATACGATTCATGCCCGCCTCAAGAGCACTGAGGATATGACCAACGGCTGTGTTTCCGCCAGATTCTCCATGGATCCCAAGTTTGAAAATACTGATTATTGGGCCGGGCTGTATGTGCGACGAACCAAAACCGTCTGGGAAGACAACCTCTGGTGGGAGAACAGTTATATGTTCTACCTCAAACCGGACGGCAAACTGGTTATTGATAAAAGCAATGCGGGCAGGATTCCCATTGCCGTTGCACAGACAAATGTGAATATGTATGATACGGCGAACTATGTCGGAGAGGTGGAACTTGCGGTCGTCATGGAAGGAAACAGATTCGACGTTTATGTAGACCGCAATTGGGTTTATGGATTCAATGATAACGATATAGGCAGAACAGAAGCGGAACCAGTTCCTTTCTATCCATCGGGCTATGTGGGGCCTGTAGCGAATAACGCCCATGTTGCCTTCAGCGAATTCAGAGTTCTTCAGTAGAAGGACTTGCATAGCTTCGTTGGAGAAGTCGGGTGGGGCCGCTCAATTCATGGCGGCCCTATCTCATTTTGATCTCAGCCAAATTGAATAGGGGATGCGTCCACCCGTAAGTTGAGCGGCCACACCCCTATTTTTATTCTATTTCACAATTGTAAAATCACTGTAATACACCTTGGCGTTCATCGCCACAGGTCCCAAGGAACCTGATTTGTAGGTGTCGTCATTAAATCCGCGAACCCACTCGCCGTTCACATAGACGTCGATTCTGTCTCCGGCCATGACGATCTTGAGTTCCAGTTCTTTGTACATTGACCAGTCATTGTACTGGGTCACATTGGCCGGCACGGCTGATCCAAGGATGCCATGACCGCCTTTATAGATTTGAACCTTGCTGCTTTGAATTATGATCAAATAACCGGTGCTCCATAGATCTTTGCCTGCTTCCTGCCGGACGGCCAGACCGCCCCAATAATCGCTTTCATCAGGCTGGCGTTCTATGATTATTTTGGCGGAAACAGTGCCGTCGGCCACGACGGTATCCTTGAGATGTGCGAAGACCGTTTTCGGTGGGGTCGCTTCATGAGCCAGTTTTCCGTTAACAATCTTCCAATTGTGACTGCCGGGATAAACCCAGTTGCCAATGTTACCGCAAGGGTCAAGAGGATTGGAGATAGCGGGTGAGTTTGACTTCGTATCCGTTGCAGGCACTGCACCTGTTGTTTCCGGAGCTTCCAGACCTGCTTCCGGTGTTTCTGTTGTCTCCGGCGCGCCTGCCGATTTTGCTTCCGCTTGTGCCCCCGCCATGGCTTCCTGATTGGCGTCCATGCCCGCCGTCGCGGTAGAAGCGCCCATCAAGCAAGCCGCCCCAACCGCGGCTATAAAGATCAGCGTGGAAAGAGCGATAGAGATCTGTCCGTGCTGTCTGTGATTCATAATGGAC
>Ga0082212_10000301_pt1 | contig 71427 bp, 59 predicted proteins | sample TergutNt197P3_FD_71548 | JGI IMG/M metagenome (GOLD analysis project Ga0082212, IMG submission 71548) | Neocapritermes taracua P3 segment gut microbial communities from Petit-Saut dam, French Guiana - Nt197 P3 | ecosystem: Host-associated > Arthropoda: Insects > Digestive system > Gut ...
CCGAATAGAGGGCAGGCATCTTGTGCTCCCCAAGCTTGGCAAGGTTAGATTCGCCAGCACAGGCAGATTCCTGAAGGCTATAGGCTTAAGTCAGCGGCAGTAAGCCGCGACAGCACAGAGGCTTTTTATGTTTCCCTTCTGTTCGAGTATGAATCTGAAGTGGCAGAAATGGCTCTTCCCTTTTCTTTCAAAGACAGCTCTCTTTGCAGCTTTGCTATCTTTTCTTCTGAGGCTCTTTTCTCTGGCATGCTGCTTTCTTTTGGGCTTTGGCTATCTGTGCCTTCTTTTTTAAGTAATTGCCAATTCCTACGACTGTGCAGCTATAGAGGATTTGAACATGCATGCGACGGCCCAGGCGCTTAGCTTTGGCAAATCTGTTTATGACGCCGGCTGGGGAATGTTTGCCAGATTTCTAAAGTACAAGCTGGAGGATCAGGGAAAGATCCTTGCAATAGTGGGCAGATGGTACCCATCAAGCAAAACCTGCTCTGTATGCGGGGCAGTGAAAAAAGATCTTGGCCTGTCAGAGCGAACATATGCATGCGAGTGCTGCGGAAGCGTTATGGACAGAGATGTGAATGCAGCCATCAACATAAAAAACGAGGCCATGCGAATGCTTGGCATACAAAAAGCAATATAGCGCTGGTGAGCCAGCGCCATTGCCGTGGGGCCCACGGCATATGCCCGCGTATTGGGCCAAAGCTTTTGGCAGAGTATTCGGGAAGCCCCCGCTTCTAAGCAAGCGCGAGCGCTTGCGAAAGCGGTGGGAGCAGGTCAGATCAGCAATTATCAAAATTCGATAAGATTCCGGCTCACACAAAACGCTCCTTTAGGCATATTATCTAGAGATAAAAAAATCGATCAAAAGGGGCAAATGAATGAAACGAACAACATATGCCATTATGGCATGCATTTTTGCCGCCGTTATTGCATTTAGCGGCTGCGCGCCAAAACCGGAGAGTGGCATTGTCACTATCAAGCTTAGTGAAGTTACGCACTCCATTTTTTATGCACCGCTGTATGCAGCAATGGATCTAGGATACTTCGAAGATGAAGGCCTAAAGCTAGAGCTCACAAATGCAGGCGGCGCGGACAAAGTTATGACAGCAGTTATGAGCGGAGACGCTGATATTGGGCTTGCAGGCCCAGAGCAAACAGTATATGTGCTTAACCAGGGGCAAGAGAACGGGCCGATCAACTTCGCCCAAATGACTCAATGCGATGGCTCTTTTATTATAGCAAGAGAGTATACTGACAGCTTTGATATTAGCGACTTTATTGGCAAGCATATTCTGGGAGGCAGAAAAGGCGGCATGCCGGTTATGGCTCTTGAGTATACGCTAAGAAGGCATGGCATAACCCCGGGCGAAGACTGCGATGTTGACACATCAATAGCTTTTGATGCATTGCCTGGCGCATTTATTAGCGGCGTCGGCGATTATGTCAGCCTGTTTGAGCCTACAGCAAGCAAGCTTGCCAGCGAAGGCCACGGCTTCATCGTGCAATCCCTTGGCGAGCTGAGCGGGAAAATACCATATACGGTTTATAACGCCAAAAAAGACTACATTGAAAACAATACTGATACTGTTAGAAAGTTCGTTTCAGCAGTTAAGAGGGGCCAGGAATATGTTCAAAGCCATACTCCTGAAGAAATCGCCAAAGCAATCGCTCCATATTTTCCGGATGACAGCGTTGATCACATTGCATCTATTGTTGCCCAATACAAAAAGATCGATGCATACGCAAGCTCACCGCTGATAAGCAAGGAAAGCTATGAGCTGCTTCTTGACATCCTGGACTCCAGCGGCGAGCTCACAGCGCGCCCGCCATATGAAGCGCTGGTTCTTACTGATTTTATGAAGTAACAGTGCCTGCTAAAAAGCAAAGGGGGAATGCCTCTTTGCTTTTTGGCTAAACGCATGCCAATAACACAGGAGGAATGCGCAATCTTCCCTTGCAGCGCAAAACAAAGGGCAAGCGGCGCATAAAGTTATATGAAGCCTTTAGTCGAGATTCGAAATCTGTCAAAGGCCTTCTTCACGCCAACAGAAGAAACGATAGCCATTGAGCAGCTTTCTCTGGACATATATGAAGGGGAGCTGCTTGCAATCATAGGGCCAAGCGGCTGCGGAAAATCAACGCTGTTAACAATAATGGCAGGGGTGCTGCAGCCAAGTTCAGGAACTATTACAATTCATTCTGCCGGGCAGCCTCAGATAGGCTATATGCTCCAGCATGACCTTCTGCTCTCATGGAGGACTATTTTAAAAAATGCCCTGCTAGGGCTTGAGATTAAAAAGAACAAAACAGCCGAAAAAGTTGAAAACGTGAAACGGCTGCTCACAACTTACGGATTAGGGGATTTTCTTGACGCATACCCCAACCAGCTATCTGGCGGCATGCGCCAGAGGGCTGCCCTTATAAGGACACTTGCAATAGAGCCGGACATCTTGCTCTTAGACGAGCCCTTTAGCGCTCTAGACTACCAAATGCGCGTTAGCGTCAGCGACGACATAACGAGCATTATTGAAAGAGAAAAGAAAACAGCTGTGCTTGTAACCCATGACATCAACGAAGCTTTGTGCTTTGCAGACAGGATCATTGTCATGAGCAAAAGGCCCGGAACTGTTAAGCATGAATATAAAATCGAGCTTGAGAGCGCAAGCCGCTCAAGAGCGGACAGAAGCAATGCAGAAGGCTTTAACTACTACCTTGAGAAGATTTGGGAAGGAATAGACAGAGGTGAAGGATAAAAGCTTTTCGCAAGAGTATATAGCGTATATAAATGGAATAAAGCGCAAGAATGTTTACATTGCAATTTGGCGCTATTTCATCTTGGCCTTGTTTATTGCGCTATGGCAGATAAACGACAGCGCCCGGTGGATAGACCCTTTCATAGCCAGCAGCCCCTTGCGGGTTGGCAGAACCCTTTACCGCTTGGCAGTGCAGGGAGGCCTGTTCAGGCATGCCTGCATTACTGTTATGGAAACGGTGTTCGGGTTCGTAAGCGGTACGCTTCTGGGAACGGCTATAGCAATTGCCTTGTGGTGGTACCCGTCCATGGCCAGGGTACTTGACCCTTATATTGTTATATTAAACGCTCTGCCAAAAGTTGCGCTAGGCCCGCTCATATTAGTCGTCGCCGGGATCGGGCTTAAGTCAATACTTATAATGGCTCTTGCGATATCATTAATATCTACAGTAATCAGTGTGCACTCAGGCTTTATACAAACAGATGAAGAGCGCATAACCCTGCTTCTGGCTTTCGGCGCCACGAAATGGCAGCTGCTGACGAAAGCCATACTCCCGAGTTCATTTGAGAATATCCTAAGCGCTTTGAAGGTTAATATCGGGCTTAGCTGGGTTGGCGTTATCATGGGAGAGTTTTTGGTCAGCAAAGCAGGGATAGGATACCTTATCATGTACGGTTCGCAGGTATTCAATATGGATCTGGTTGTAACAGGCATCCTCATCCTTAGCGTTGCAGCTGGCATAATGTATTTGGCCGTTAACTATATAGTCAGCCAAATAAAGAAATTTATTCGTTCTTAGGCCAAAAGCAGCGCCTCGCTGTTTGCCCATGCCGGGTACGCAAAAAAAAATGGGGCTGTGGCAAAAGGCTGCAAAAGTGCCTTTATAGAAAATATACGAATGGCGAAATGCTGAAAGGCAGAGTCGAATGCTCTGCCTTTCAGCATATTTGCTATTACTGCAACGCGGCCATTTTCTAGGCAACTAGCTGTAACAATAAGCAATGTCAATGCTTTGGCGCTGAGAGCATGGCGAAGCGCCTGCCATAATGATGCCTCGAGCTTGCCCATTCTACCGAAACGGGAAAGTGAATAACTAAGTGTGCTCGGAGGCATGTTATTGACTCATAAATCATTCAATCGCAACTCTTTTATTGCCTGCGCCACAGCAGGCCTGCTGAAGGGAGGGTACTGGCCCTTGATAAGATCATATAAGGCATCAAACTTTAGAAGCTCCATCTTGGCAATTGCTTTTTGGGTTTTGGTTCGAGAGAAGAGCCCCATTTGGTTGGCAGAGGCATAGAGCTAATAAGGCTGTCCCTTGTTTTGATGTATTCGGCATCGGTTTGCCAATGTCCAAGCATAGCGCTAACACTGCCAGTGGGCAAACCTGCTGGCAAGTGTGGAAAAATAAGCTTATGAAATGGCCCACTGGCGTATCTCCTTTATGTGATTTTTTTAGTTCTAAAACCAATATACACAAAGGATGGCAAAAGTGGGTTATTTTATGGCATAATGCGATAATAATCTTTAAATGCTGGGCTTTATTGGCATATATACAGAAAACCCCCCAAAACTGTGGGGAAGGCTGGGCACGCATCTGCGCCCTCGGAAAGAGCAGCCGGCAGCAGAAAGAAGATTAGCGCAGGATTTCAGCCAAGCAAGAATTGCCTTACATCCGGCTTGGCTTTCGTGCAGCAGATCATCTGTGTAAAACTACAAATATTGAGCGCCAGCTCCACAGAGGGGCAATTTCACAGATATAAATTTCCTATACGAAAGAAGCTGTTGGAATCTACTTTCATAGATTCGCAACAGCCCCATTTGCATTTTGAGAAAGTTTTAATCGTCCTCTTCGTCTGCTATAGCCATAATGTCATAGTCAGTCTTCCACAGCCCGTGCAGGTTGCAGTAAGCATAAACCTCTATAGGCTCAACAGAGTCGAAAGTAAATGTTGCCATCGGCGAGCATTGCGCATTAAGCTCAACCCTTTGGACTTTGCCGCTTTGGACAATTTCAATCCATTCAATAAAGTGCTCTGGCGTCATTGGATGCTCCTCTGCGCCAACGTCGATGCGAACCTGGTTTGCTCTGCGAATTACAGCAGGCACATGCTTTTCATGAGATGCATCTTCCGTATTTGGCACAAGCTTTGACATAGCCTGTCCGCAGCACATAGTATCGCACATGCTGTCTTTGATCGTATCAAGAATCTTTCCGCATTTCTCGCATTTTAAAATCGTTGCCATTGCAACCTCCTATGAATATTCTATCTTAGGCATTAGCGGGCAAGGGCTTGGCCGCTTTGCACCATTTCTATGCCCAGGCTTAGCGCCTGCATATTAATAGGCACAAAGTGCGCCCTTGAGCCTGTCATTGTCTGAGTTAGCACTCTTTCAACTGTCTTTAGCGAAACGCATGGATGCTTGCCAAAGTAGGCGCCGAGCATAGCCATATTCATAGAGCGGCTTGAACCGGCGCTTTCTGCAATGCTGTTTGCATCAAGCTTGTATATGTTTATATCGCTGCGCTCAGCTTCGATGTCAACCAGCGATGCGTTAACAAAGAGATCGCCGCCCTCAATAAGCATTGGCTCAAATTTAGTGAGGCTCAGGTTGTTCATTATTATTGCTGAAGTTGCTTTTGAGATTATTGGCGAAGAAATTGGCTTGTCAGAAATGCATACATGGCAATTTGCTGTGCCTCCGCGCATTTCAGGGCCATATGATGGCAGCCAGCTAACTTCTTTATTTTCATACATGCCGGCGTATGTGAGCAACTGGCCGATAAGCATTACGCCTTGGCCGCCAAAACCAGCCATTATGATTTTTTCATTCATAAAATTACTCCCAGTTTTTGTAGTTGCCGAGCGGATAGTATGGAATCATATTCTCTCTGAGCCAATCCAGTGATTCAGACGGGTCAAGGCCCCAGTTAGTTGGGCATGTGCTTAAGACTTCAACAAGCGAAAACCCTTTGCCCTCAAGCTGGGTCTCGAATGCCCGAAGTATCGCGCGCTTAGCCCTTCTTGCGTTAAGGGGCTTATCTACAGAAACACGCTCAATGTACTTAGCGCCATCTATCGTTGCCAGCATCTCGCATACTCTGAGCGGCTTGCCGGAATGCTCTTCGCTTCTCCCGCTTTGGCTAGTTGTAGTTTTCTGGCCGATCAGTGTTGTAGGCGCCATTTGGCCGCCTGTCATGCCGTAAATGGCGTTGTTTATAAATATTGTGGTTATCTTTTCGCCGCGATGTGCGGCGTGCACTATTTCGTTAGTCCCTATCGAAGCCAGATCGCCATCCCCTTGATACGTAAACACCACTTTTTCAGGCTGTACCCGCTTGATGCCTGTGGCAACAGCCGGAGCCCTGCCATGGGATGCCTCGTGCATATCGCAGTTAAAATAATTATATGCAAGCACGGAACAGCCTACTGGCGCAACGCCTATTGTATCCCCAAGCACTCCCAGTTCGCAAAGGCACTCAGCTACAAGCTTGTGCACAATTCCATGGGTGCAGCCAGGGCAATAGTGCAATGGGGTATCTGTTAGGCCTTTTGACCTTTGGTATAAAATCTCCATTATTTCACACTGCCAAATATCGGCTTATTCCTTTCAGCTTTCGCCCTTGATGATCTTTATGATCTCGTTTTTAATCTCGTCCGGCTCCGGAACCATGCCGCCGGCCCTTCCATAAAAGCTCGTCTTCCATCTGCCATTTGCAGCTATTTTAACATCATCTATCATCTGGCCCATGCTCATCTCAACACATAAAATGCCCTTGGCGTTCGGGTTGATTTTCTCAAAAGATGCAAATGGGTATGGCCAAAGCGTAATTGGGCGTATTAGGCCTACTTTATAGCCTTCTGCTTGGGATTCTTCTATGGCCTTTTTGGCAATTCTCGCTGTCATGCCATAAGCAACAACGACGACATCAGCGTCTTGTATGCCAATTTCTTCTGCTCTCTGCTCATTGGCCTCGATCTCTTTGTATGTATGATCCAGGCTAATATTTACCTGCTCGAGCATTGCCGGATCTAGGTACAGGGAATTAATGATATTGGGCTCCCGCGAGCCGCCGGTGCCGGTCGTTGCCCAGCTTTTTTCGGGGCTTTCCTGCATCGGGGCCTCGCCAAAGTCAATTGGCTCCATCATTTGGCCAATCATGCCGTCGCCTACAATGAGCACCGGCACTCTGTATTTTTCTGACAGCTCAAAAGAGCCTTCAACGATTTCGATTGTTTCCTGCAAGCTTGCAGGGGCAAACACCAGCAAGCGGTAATCTCCGTTTCCTCCGCCCCTTGTTGCCTGGAAGTAGTCTGATTGGGCTGGCTGTATGCCTCCAAGGCCTGGCCCGCCACGAACAATGTTTACTATGACGCATGGAAGCCTTGCTGCACAGATATACGAGATTCCCTCCTGCTTTAGAGCAATGCCCGGGCTTGACGAGGCAGTCATTGCCCGCGCGCCTGAGCCGCTGGCGCCATATACCATGTTTATTGCGCCTATTTCGCTTTCTGCTTGAAGGAAAACTCCACCAACCTGCGGAAGCCTTACTGACATGTATTCAGGCAATTCGGTTTGCGGAGTTATCGGATATCCGAAGAAGTAGCGGCATCCTGCACGTATTGCAGCTTCGCCGATTGCCTCATTCCCTTTCATTAGCACTTTCGCCATTGAAAGCCTCCTTATTCCTTAAATACTGTTATTGCTGAGTCCGGGCACATGAGCGAGCAATTCTCGCAGCCAGTGCACTCATCGTTGTTTACTGCTACAGCAGGGTGGTAGCCTTTTGGCGTAAGCCTTTTTGTATCTAGCTCAATGACGCCTTTTGCACAAAATTGAATGCATAAAGCGCATCCCTTGCAGTATGTTTCATCAAAAGCGACTGATCCTTTTGCCACTTAGCCCTCCCAAATAATGATTTACAGCCAATCCGGCCGCATATAAAGCTGTATTCTGAATAACTTGTTTATTATACCCTCCAGTTCGCCAATATTCAAGAATGGCGGGCATACATTAAAAGCTATGGGAATTTGTGTCGCTTCCTGTACCCGGCTGCACAGTTCATAGCCTTTGATAATATCTGCGGCAACTGTTTCCCTTAGCATATGCGTGGAGTTTATAAGCCCGTTTATTTTCAGCCTGCTTTTTGCCTGGATGCTGTCAATATAGCTTATCGCCTGCTCAGGCGTTTGGGTGAGCGGGCGGTTTGCATTGATCACTATGTACATGTCATAGTCGCGCTTTGATATGAGGCCGGAATACCTGCTCAGCGCCCTTGCGCCATTTGCATCGCCACCTACATCGAATATTACAGTGTCAAACCTCTCATCGATTTGCCCATATATGCTTGAAGGAAGCGCAGGCATGTCTGAAGCCTCAATGCCTTTGCTCCCCCCAATAACTTTAACGCCTTTTGAGCTGAGCAGCGCTTCCTGCTCTCTGCTTCTGAAGTATGGGTTTACAATGTCTAAGTCTATGAGCGTTGTAGGGTTTATTTTTGCGCTTTGAATTGCATAGTTAACACAAAATTCAGTCTTGCCGCTGCCATAATGGCCTGTGACTATCTTTAGGTTGCTCATTTATAACATCGTCTCTTCTTGAATTGTAGTTTTTAGTAGCTCAGTTCCAAAATTTCCAGAATGTCAGTCTCTGCAAGGTATGCACTGCCGACTGCATTGCCTGTAAGAGTGGCAATCTTATAAAAATCATCCTTGCCGATGCCCAAATCCGAAAGTGTAGGAATCATGAATGATTCCCTTATGTTAAGCAGCTGCTGGCTTACAGCCCTCAGCAAAACGTCATGCTTGCTTTGATCGTATTCCATGTTGGAAAAAACCGCTCCGGCCATAGCATATTTTGCTGTTTTTGTGCTGTTTGGCTCAAGCATCTGCGCTTTTCTCATATTGATTAAGGTGTGTGCATACAAAAGGCTTGAGCATATAGCGCTATGGGCAATGCCATATTGCGCTCCAATTGCATGGGCAATGCTGTCTGTTACTTCAACAGATGAGTTGGCTGCCCCAATCCCTGACAGAAGGGCTGCATACGAAAGGCTTTCCAGCACATCTGAAGGCACTGCTTGCGCATATGCATCGCCAATATTGTTGACAAGCACGCCTAATGCCTCAATGAGAACGGAATCAGTAAATATATTCGCTTCCTTTGACGTATAGGCCTCAAGAATCTGCCACATGCACTCAAGCGAGCAGCTAATCATCTTTTCGACAGGAAGTGTAATTAAAAGAGATGGATCTACAATTGCTATCTTTGGCATCAGGCAAGTATGCTTAAGAGCATGCTTTCTTGCCATGCCATCGCTTCTATTGATAATTATTGCACTGTACGTGGCTTCGCTTCCTGTGCCCGCAGTTGATGGAATTGCCATAAGCGGCATGCTCTTGCCGGAGAGCGATTTTGTTCCATTGGCATAATCCTCAATCGAGCCGCTTTCATAAATCATAGCACTCACAGCTTTTGCCGTATCGATGACGCTGCCGCCTCCGATTGCAGCAATAACGTCATACTTGGTTAGATCAAACTCATTTCGAAGCCTTGCAACCAAGCTGTCTATTCCTGCGACACTAGGCTCGCCTTCTGTCTGCACAGCATCAAAGCTAATGCCTTCTTCTTTTAGGAAGTCTGTTATGTTTGCTGCAATGCCTGACTCATCTAGTGATTTTTCTCCGGTAAAGAAGAGTGCATTTTTCCCAAACTTCTTGATGTGTGAAGGCATGTTGTTAGTGCTGCCCCATCCGAAATCTATGCTGCTAGGGAGATTAAGGCTGAATTTATTCATTACTGTGCACTGCTCGCGCAGCCTCCTCTCAGTTTGCCTTACAATTATGTGCTATTGCACATGCTTCATTCATATTGTGCAACTATTTTGGCATGATAAGCAAAAAATCCAGTTGCGATCATATGCCTGATGCATCTGCTGCATCTATTATTATAGCCCAATGCAATGGCACTTCAACATTAAGCTTCGCTTATTGCTGCCGTGCAAGGCTAATGAGAATTCTGCAGCTATAGTATTGCCATTCGCCCTGAGCCGGCCTTAAAAACTGTTAAGGATCCCGGCTAAAAAAACCGCTTGCTGCATTGCGAACATGCTCAGGCAGCATTCGCCCGATAAAGCTGCGCTATTTCGAAAAGCCTTTAAATTGCTTTGGGCATGTGCTATAATTCATTATTTATAGCACACCGAGGAATCCAATATGTCACAACACTTTACAAGCACGCGCAGCGAAAACATTGCTGTATCGCCATCACAGGCCATGGCTCTTGGAATCAGCCCTGATGGAGGGCTATTCGTCCCGCTTGAAAACAGCGAGGCTTTTGACCCGCTATGGTTCGTAGGCAAAACCTACAGCCAAACAGCGGAAAAAATATTGGGAGCGTATTTTAGCGATTTCACTGACGGCGAGATCAAGCATTGCGCTGAGGCGGCATATAATACTCAAAACTTTGAGACGCAAGAGATATTTACCCTGGAGAGCTTAGGCGATTTTAGCTTTCTTGAGCTTTTTAGGGGAAGAACGCTTGCCTTCAAAGATGCAGCGCTTTCAGTATTCCCGCATTTGCTTCGCTTAGCGCTGCAAAAGCAGGGAATAAAGGAAAAATTGGCAATACTGGTTGCTACGTCAGGTGACACAGGAAAGGCTGCAATGCAAGCCTTTGGAGGCATAGACGGCTTTAGCGCAATAGTGTTCTACCCCTATGAGGGCGTCTCTGAGGTACAGCTTTTGCAGATGCTTACACAAATGGACAGCAATGCAAGCGCTGTAGCAGTTCGGGGGAATTTCGATGACGCCCAAAGCGCAGTTAAGGATGTCTTTGCTGATGGGGCCTTTCATGCCAAAATGCATGGTGCCGGCTACAGCCTCTCAAGCGCCAATTCAATCAACATCGGCAGGCTGTTTCCGCAAGTAGCATATTATTTTTATGCTTATGCAAAATTAATTCAAAAGGGTGCCATCAGCCCGGGCGATAAGGTCAACTTCTCTGTGCCGAGCGGCAACTTTGGCAATATACTTGCAGGCTTTTATGCTATGAAAGCCGGATTGCCTGTCAACAAACTTATTGTTGCCTCAAATGACAATACTGTGCTCTTTGATTTCTTTAGAAGCGGAATCTATGACACAAAAAGGGAATTTATAAAAACGATATCGCCATCAATGGACATTCTTGTATCAAGCAACCTTGAGAGGCTTGTGTACGAGGCAGTAGGCAGGGATGCCGGCAACAGTGCCGGCTTGATGCAACAGCTGTCTGCATTTGGCAGATATGAGCTGGAAAGTGGCGACGGCAGCCCGCTAAAAAACTTTTATGCCTCATATGCAACTGAGGGCGAAGCCAGGGATGCAATAAAAAAGGTATGGGAAAAGCATGGCTATATGATGGACACGCACACTGCATGCGGCTACAAGGCCTATAGCGATTATGCGAAGGCGGCATCTGATGGCTGCCATACTGTTATCCTTGCAACAGCCAGCCCGCTTAAGTTCCCGCAAGCAGTCTATGAAGCTGCGTTTGGGCAGGCATCGCTGTCTGGCATCGAATACCTGCATGCCTTAAGCGAAAAGGCATCTATACCGATCCCGGCGCCGCTGGCAGGAATTCAGGAAAAGCCGAGGCGGCAGGAAGCAGTGATCGACTCAAGCGCATTGCGGGAGTACATAAGCTCATTTCTATCAAGCCAGCTGCAAGGATAGGCAAACCACGGCTAAGGCAATAACTGGGCCTTAATATTTGGCTGGCTATACTCAACCGGGCAAGGAGAAGCAATAATATGAAAGGAACGCTCTCTATTTATACAAGCGAGCAATTTTGCTGCAACAATGTTTACAGTACTGACTAGAGCAACAAGCGCAAACCTGGGGCCGGGTTTTGACTGCTTGGGCATAAGCCTCTCGATAGAGAATCGGGTGAGCTTCACATACAAAAGAAAAGAAGCTATCATAAATGGCAAGCATGATCGAAAAGCAGCCGAAGGCAACTTGATTGTGCAGAGCATGTACGCTGCTTGCGAAACGCTGGGAGTGTCAAAGCCAAGCGGCTTTGACCTTCGAATCGAATCAAGGGTTCCGATATCAAGAGGGCTTGGAAGCAGCGCATGCTGCATATCAACAGGCGTTGCCTTAGCCTACCAGCATGCCGGAATCAAGATTGACAGAGACGAAATTTTTAAAATTGCCTGCGAAATAGAGGGGCACCCTGACAATGTGGCGCCTTGCATTTACGGTGGCCTGGTAGTTTCGTATATGACAGATTCAGGCTATAAAGCGCATAAGCTTAGCGTTGACAGAAAGTTTCGCTTTATTGCAATGATCCCCAAGTTCAGGCTTGCAACCAAAAGCGCGAGGGGTGTGCTTCCGGCAAGCTACAGCCGCGAAGACGCAACCTTTAATGTCAGCCATGCAGCCCTTGTGGTAACCGCGCTTCAGAAAGGCAACAGCGCACTTCTTTCTGAAGCCATGAAAGACCGCTTTCATGAGCCATATAGGGCAAAGCTTATCGATGGTTTTGATGAAGCGCGCAATATCGCTATGGAGAGCGGCGCAGCCGCTGTATACCTTAGCGGCGCAGGGCCTACGATGATGGCTATTGCTGACAACTCAGAAACGCTCTATAAAATAAGGGCAAAACTCAGGCGGCAACTGCCAGGCTGGGAAGCAAGGCAGCTTAAAGTAAGCTATGAAGGCATTCGAATAACGACAGCCAAAAACTAAAGCTTTTATGCTAAATATCTTGTATATAGCGGCGTATAGGCAACGCCGCCTTTTTTGCGCTCTGAGAGCATTAAGCTGAAGCGATCAACAAGAATTTTTTCTTTAGGCAGGCTTATTGCCCTTAAATCTGCGCCTGAAACTTCAGCCGGCACATTCCTTGCAATTGTAAGGTGTGCGGAAAACGCTCTTTTCTCTATGCTAAAGCCCTTATCCTCCAGCGCAGCAGACAGATTGGAATGAAGGTTTAAAAGCTCGTTTGATGGCTGAAAGCCAACAGCCATAAGCCCCTTGCGAAGCATGAACAGATATGAAAGCTCAAGCGTGAAAGGATCTTGGAATATTTCGTCCATTGCATCTGAAGCTTTTGTGGGGGTTTTGGTCTCGCCAATAAAGCACAGTGTCAGGTGCATGTTGGCAAGCTTCGTATAATTTGCGCTTATGCCCATTTCTTTGAGCTGGGCAACAGCCGCGCCCAAGCCTTCTTTGATGCCCTCATTTATTCCGATTGCAGTAAACAGCCGCATTTTGGTTCCCTTCCTCTCACTCATCACGCTTTAGCAGCGCGAGTATCATATCTCTTGCTTCTTGTATTATACTTTCATCCGGCAAAGTGACATAGCTTAAGCCTTCAGCCGAATAGCATTTTGCAAATGAGTCTTCGCCATCAATTCTAAATGTGCATAGTGACCACTTTGGGCTATTCTCCAGCTGGTTTATCACGAGAGACACAATTTGCTCAGGCTTTATGTTCGTTTTGGCATTCGCAGCAATTGCTTCAAGTATTGAATAGGCATTCAGCAGCCCGGCAGGGCTTTGGAGTTTTTCTATCATGCCTGTGAGCACGGCCTGCTGGTTTACTGAGCGCATTCTGTCCCCTGAGGCAAATTGCTTGCGCTCCCTGGCAAAGGCTAGCGCAGCTTTCCCGTCCAAATGGTTTTCGCCTTTTTTAAACTCGTATTCCACATTCCTGCTAAGTGACCAAATGCTTGTAAAATCAGTTTCAGCAGTCGCATTTATCCCGCCCAGGGCATCAACAATGCTAACAAAAGCCTGAAAGTTTGCCTGGGCGTAGTAATCGATCTTAATTCCCAGCAGGCTTTCTATAGTTGCCAGAGAGCATTCAATTCCATATGCAGCGCAATGGGTTAGCTTGTCAGGCTTTCCCTCATCGCCATTAAGGAAAACATAGTAATCCCTTGGCACATTTGTTATAAGTATCTCATTAACTAATGGATTGACTGTTATGATCAGGTTTGCATCGGAGAGCATTTCAGATTCGTCTATTCCGCTGGCATACAGGCAAAAGGGAGTTTTGGCAAGATCCTCCAGCATCTCAGGGCTGTAGCCTGCTGTAAGCTTGCATTCATGGATTTCATGCGCTTTGCATTTATACGTTTTCAGCTCAACCTGGGCAAAGCTAAGATAAGTCCCTTTTATTAGGGCGGCGTCAATCGAGTTGCTTGCCATAGCCAAGGCAAGAGAGCTCATGGTGGAATACTCTGCTGCTTCGATATCACCGCCCGCCAGCCCGCGTATCTCTGAGAGCGCAAGCATTGTCTGCGCTGAATCGATATCGCCTTTATAGCCTACCCTGATTCCGGGGCTTATCTGCATGCCTTTGGCAGATGAATATAGCCCCCATGAGCTTTGCGCCATTATTTTTAGCGTGCTGCCAAAAGTAGAAAATGCAGCCAGCGCCAGCGCGGCTGCCGCTATTGCCGTTATGCTTGCAAACGAAGAAGCCAACAGCATATACATGGCTTTGGCCTTCTTGGAAGCAATGGCTAAAAAGTGCGCCCCTAAAGCAAGCAGCGCTGCAAAGCAGGCAGCGGCAAAGCTTGCAGTGCCTAAAATGAGGTAAAGCTTGCCCAGCAGTATTACAGCGAACAGCGCTTCAGCAAAAAAAAGCGAAACAGCCAGCAGGTACATACGGGCATTTTTCACGCCATCCATTTATAAAACCAAAGCCCCTGCTTTGCTTATTTCATTTATTTTATTCATAAAAGCATCGTGCTTAACAGCCAGCAGGCAGGCATCTGATTTGCTTAGCGTTTCGCTTAGGCTAAAGAGCTTTACCCCATGTATTTCGCTTTGGCTGCAGTTGGGCTCGCAAGCTATGACAGTGAAGCCTTCCAGCATTAGGATTTTCGCCAGCTCAAGCGACGGGCTTGCCCTTAAATCGTCTGTATTCGCCTTGTATGACAATCCAAGCAGCCCAATTACAGAGCTTTTGTTGCCATTGACAGCGTCTATGAGCTTTTGGGCAGTATAAGCTGGCTTTGAGTCATTTATATGCCTTGCCTGGCGCATAAGGGCAGCGTCGCTGCCAAATGCGTCTATTAAAAACCACGGATCGACAGGTATGCAGTGGCCCCCTACCCCTACCCCGGGCTCAAGTATGTCTACTCGAGGGTGCCTGTTTGCAAGGCTAATGAGCCAGCCCGGGTTTATGCCTAGCTTGTCGCAGCATTTTGCAACCTCATTTGCAAAGGCAATGTTGACGTCGCGGTATGCATTTTCGACAAGCTTGCACATTTCAGCGCTCAAATCATCTGTAATGATTATTTCGCCCTCTTTGGCAATGCTTTTATAAAGCTCCTTAGCGAGCAGCGCAGACTCTTTCCTGGCTGAGCCTATTACCCTGTCATTACAGGCCATTTCATAAACAGTTCTGCCGGGCATGACCCTTTCAGGGCAATATGCAAAGTGAAAAGCTCCAAGGCTAAGCGAGCTTGCGTCGCTTATCGCCTGAGCGGCTTTGCGGCTTGTTCCCGGAGGCACTGTTGACTCAAGGACAACAAGATCGCCTTCTTTGATTACTTTTCCAACCATTTCAGCTGCAGCAAATACACAGCTTAAATCAGCTGACTTTTCGCTGAAACTGCCTTTTGCAGGCGTGGGAACGCATATAATAAAAGCATCTGCAGGCTCAACTTCATCAGAAACACAAAGCATTCCGCTGCTTATTGCTTCTGAGAAAATGCTTTCCAGTCCATCCTCCCTTAAGTGCATCTTTCCTTGCCTTAGGCTGGCTGCTACAGCAGGGTTAATATCGTAGCCGGTTACCTGATGGCCTGCGGTTGCCAGCAGCGCTGCTGTTGGCAGGCCTATGTAGCCAATCCCCAAAACGCTTACCTTCATTTTTCGCGCGTAGCTCCTTTATAACAAGCTTTATATATTTTCCCAAATGGATTTGCTTTGCCCTTGATGGCTTTTGCATTAGCCTGTATGCCCATTCCAGCCCCAAAAAGCGCAATGCTTTTGGAGCCCTTTTAACAGTGCCCGCAATAACATCAAGAGAGCCTCCAACGCCCATTGCAAACCTTACATGCTCAAGCTTCATAATTCGGTTGGCTATGGCTTTTTCCTGCATCGGGCTGCCTAGCGCCACAAAAATGCACTGCGCTTTGCTCTCATTAATAAAGCTGTCTGCCTGCCCCTCGCTAAGGCTGTAGCCATCAATGTGCCCGGCCAGCTGAAGGCCTGGGTGTTTTGCCATTATTTGATCTATTGCTTTTAAAAGCGATTGCTCTTTTGCGCCATAGATCAAAACCGGGCTGCTTTGGGCTTCAAAAACGCCAAGCAGGCTGTGCATTAAGTCTATTCCTGTGATCCTCTCAACCTTTGCGCCAAAGGCCCTGGCTGCCAGGCATATGCCAACGCCATCAGCTATCAAGGCCCCAGCGCTGTTTAGGGCTGCTTTCAGCTCAGCATCCGAGTCGGCTATAACTGCTTTATTCGGGTTAAGCGCAAATACGGCAATCTTGCTGCCCTTTTCCACCTGGGATGCAATGTGCTTTGCCAAGCTTTCCATGCTGGCTGAGTATACGTCGTAGCCAAGCACCTTAGATGTTTTCTTTGTAGCCATTCCTATGCACTATTACGCCAAAAGTCATAAGGATAATCCATACATCCATAATTATTGAGCTGTTTATGCAGTATGCTTTGTCATAGTCAGCTTTTTGCACATCAGAGAGCGCGTCTCTGCCCATTATCTGTGCAAGGCCTGTTATGCCGGGCTTAGCGCTTTCGATGCCGCGCTCTTTTCTGAGGATATGAATATTTGCCTCATCTGCAATAATTGGCCTTGGCCCGACTATGCTCATTTCCCCTTTAATGACATTAAAAAGCTGTGGGAGCTCATCGAGTGAAAAGCTCCTTAAAAAACTGCCAAGCTTTGTAACATAAAAGCTATGGTCTATTTTGCCTTTTGGCATATATGCAGGGCTTGCCGCTTTCATCGTGCGGTATTTATAGCACCTAAACAGCTTTCCACCCTTTCCTACCCTGTCCTGGGCAAAAAAAATTGGAAAGCCGTCAAAAACGCCAACAGCAACTGCAATGGCAGCCATTAAAGGAAAGAGCATGATTGCCGCAGCAATTGAAAATGCGAAATCAAAGGCGCGTTTGAAAGCGAAGTGCATGCGCGTGTGCCCTTTCATGCGATAGCGCTTTTCATGTGGTGGTGTTTGAAAGGCTAAATCTTGCATAAGAGAAGCTTCCTTTGCTATAAATAAGAAATAAAAGGTGTAAACAATTCCAGGCCAGCAGAATAATTACAATGCAATAATAACACTTTTTGCCTAATCATTACAAAAAAATCTGGATTATTTTCAGTATAATTTAGTATTTATTACAAATATTAATTGTTATAACAGAGAATGGAAAACCAACAGGCTATTTTATAGGTTTTGGAGGCATTCAGGCATATAAACGCATTGTTTTCGCATTTGCCAGAGAATTCATATTTGTTTAATATGGGCGCACTTCGGGCAATCTTATATAAACTTCGAAAACTTTTGATCTATAATAAGAATGAAAATTGCTTGTTTGCACAGCATTGGCAGCAAAATACATTCGCTTGCTTATTGTTTAGTGTATAATTTAGTAGACCAGTGCTAAACCAGTGCCATGCCAATGTATTTTGCGGATTTTGCAAAACCAGTTGAAGTTTTGCATTGCACTGGCTAATGGCGTAAGCATAGTGGACGCAAAAGTCCGCAAAAAATAACTATATGAAAGGGGATAATATGAAATTCATTGTTTTAGGCGGCTTTTTAGGCGCCGGAAAAACAAGCGCCCTCATCCAATTTGCCAAATATTTAGTAGGCGACAACCCTGAAAAAGCTGCAAAGTGCGTGATAATCGAAAACGAGATTGGCGAAATCGGAATTGATGATCAGGTGCTAAAAAGTGGCGGCGGATATGATGTTAAGGGGCTGTTCTCAGGCTGCGTTTGCTGCTCAATATCAGGAGAGCTTGTCACTAGCATCGCCGAAATACAAAAAGACCTTGATCCTGATTATGTGATTATGGAAGCCACAGGCGTTGCATACCCTAAAAACATTCAGGAAACTGTCAGCAACGCGCTCAGGATCCCGTCTACGATCGTTTGCCTTGTTGATGCAAAGAGGTGGAAGCGCCTGCTTATACCTATGGGCATGCTTATACCGGGGCAGCTTGAAGATGCATCAGTGATACTCATCAACAAGATAGACGCTGTTGATGCAGAGACGCTTGCTGAAGTTGACGAGTCGGTAAGGGGATTCAATAACCATGCTGATATCTTCCATATCAGCGCGAATGAGCATATTGATGAAGCCATTTGGGCTAAAATAATTGAATAACTACTATTTATTATAAAGGAATATCAATGAGCGAAGAGAAAAAAAACAGCATGAATGAATCTGGCTCGCAAAAGAGCTCTCACCAGCAATACTCTAAGAGCTTGCGCCATATTGCAAACGAGGCAATATCGCTTGCTGAAGATATTTTTTTGCTGAATGCTGAAATCGGCATTTTTGCGCTAAGCAAAATAAAGAGCGTGATAGATCGCCGGATTTCGGGTGCCGAAGCTGTTGGCAAAGCTGACCACAGCCATATGGGCCCTGATCATGATGAACATGATCAGGACGGGCACGATCATGACGGGCATGATCATGGTGAGCACGATCATGATGAACACGATCATGGCGGGCATGATCATGATGAACACGATCATGATGGGCACGATCATGACAGCGAGGATGAGCACGATCATGCGGAGGAAGGCCAGGAATACCTTGGCATAACAACCCACGATGAATCAGTTGTTGGATCAGTCAGGCGCTTTTACTCCGGAACGTATGAAGACGCTGTAGAGTATATGCAAGGCAAGGTCAAAGCCGTTGCTGAAAAAGTTGCTGCTGCCGGCGGAATTATAGGCCACATTAAGGCGTATATCAGAAGCGAGGGCGACAGCTGCATGCTTTCAGTGACTGATGATGAGTCAGACTCTAACATCAGAATGTACCCGTCTGAGAAAACAACCCTGGAAATGGCGTCAATAGTGTTCCTGATAACACCGGATGAACTAAAGGGAATTTTAGAGTCAGAGTTCTAGAATTTGAGCCAAGAGCAGGTTTATGAAAAATGCCTGCTTTTTTTATTTGGCTTTGCTGTGAAGCCTGCCTTCAGCAGCGCTTCGCAGAAGCCAAACAGAGTCTGTGCCTTTAATCTCGCCAAGGCATTCATGCTCGCTTGAGCCAATGCGGTGCAGCAGAAAGGGCTGCGGGTATGGCTTGTGCGAGCCGGATATCGGATCTGTGGCATGATCTGAACAGACCATAAGGCAAGAGCCTGGCTCAAGCATCTTTGACAGCGGCATCACAGCCTCATCGAAGATTTTTTGAATGAATGCAGCCTTTTCGAATTGATCAAGCCTATGGGCTGCTTCATCAGCACCGTTTATATGCATTAAGGCAAAATCTGTATACTCTAAGGCTCCGGCTGCCGCAAGCGCTTTCTCGTACAGATGGGTGTCGGTGTCTCCAGTAAAGCCATCGCTATACACCAGATTCATATCCATCATTTCGCATATACCGGCAACTATCTCGGTTCCAGCTACAGCTGATGCGCTAATGCCATATATGCTATAAAACGAAGGAAGGCTGCATGGCGCGCTTTGCCCCCAAGGCATGAGCGCTATATCATCGCCCAAAGCATCGCTGAGTATTTTTCTGCTGTGCGTGGCAAATGAAGCAAGCATGGCGCCTGCAGGCCCGCCTTCCGGCAGGATAGATTCAAAATTGTTTCCGACATTTTGGTGTGGAGGGTATGTTTTCACCCTTGGCAGCTCGCTGGCAAGCCCTTTGAGTATAAGAATATTTTTATAGCTTTGCAAATGGTGCATTTCAAAGTCGCTGCTGTAGCCTTGCATCGCTGCAGAAACGCTTAGGTACTGCTCTTCGGACAAACCGTTTGCATTTGCTGATGCAATAGCTCCGTTGCGAAGCCGCACAGGGTTGCACCTGAGCAAAAGATCGCTTGGGGCACAGCTTATGCCCACTGCAAGGCTTTCGCAGTATGCCCTTCCTTGCGGAATCTGCTCTTTTGGCACGCCCAGAAGCGTTGGCACGCAGTTGAGAGTGTCCGGCTCGAGGCCTTGAGGCGTTGTTGTAAGCCAACCGTAATACGATGATTCAAATAGCTTTGTTGGCTCTCCTTTTGGATAATAGCTTGAAATATCATCCACCTTGCTGTTTGGCATGCCATCAATAATAACCATCGCTATCTTAGCCATATTTACCTAATCCTCGTGTTGTGTTTTATGTGTAAATGCTCGATGCCGAGATTTATATAGCTTGTCCATTTAGCGGCCGGAAAAGCCGGTATAAAATGCCAATAAATATGCTAATGCTGAAAAAACAACGCAGCAAAGAAATGAAGTCAAATACATTAGACGCTCTGCTTGAAGAATATGCTCAGGGCCCGGCTCGTATATAAAGTCCCCAATAGTTGGCTTGGATGTAACAATGCCCCCATAGGTGGCGTCTCCGCCAAGCCTAAGGCCAAGCGCCCCTGCACAAACAGATTCGGTTTGCGCGCTGTTTGGGCTGGCATGCGCCCTTCTGTCGCGCCTGAAAATTCTCGCTGCATTCTTGTAGTCGTATCCAAGCAGATATGCTGCAAAAATCATTATTAATGCTGTTAAGCGTGACGGCAAATAGTTCACAAAATCATCCAGCTTTGCAGCCACACGCCCAAAGCGCAGATATTTTTCGTTTTTGTAGCCTATCATTGAATCCATGGTATTTATAGCTTTGTATATTGTGCATCCGATAGGGCCGGCCAGGGCAAAGAAAAAGACAGGGCCCCCGATGCCGTCTGATGTGCTCTCAGCAATAGTCTCAATTGCTGCTTTTGCCACTTCTGATCTTGTCAGCATTTCTGTATCGCGCCCGACAATCATCGAAAGGTTATAGCGAGCGCCATCCAAATCGTCTGCAACCAGGCGATCGTACACCTTGATGCTTTCGTTGTAAAGGGATTTAGGCGCCATAGATCGAAATGCGAAATATATGCTAACAGCAACTGTGCCTGCTGTGCCGAGCAATGCGCCCGCCCAAGCAGCCATAGCAGCTATTGATCCTGTTATAAAAATTACAAAAGCAGCAAGCAAAAATCCTGCAAAGTATTCATCGGACTTTTTTTTCACAAATTTGGCCCTTAAAAAAGCTTCCGATGAGCTTATAAGCTTGCCAATTAGAATAATAGGATGTGAAAACAGCGTTTTTTCGCTCAAAAAATAATCTATCGCAAAACCGGCTAGCAAACAGATTGGCCTAATCATATTCTGCTTCTGCAATACGCGCAATGGCTGGCATATTGCTTAAACCTCATGTAAAAATTTAGCAAAACACATATTACGAGACATTTTGTATGTTTTTGCATGAATGAAGTTTAGCACAGTAAATAGCTTTAGTCAATCACAGCAGTATACGGGGTAAACCGCTTGCCTGATAGGCGTCTGGCATCGCAAAGCAGCTATCCTTGCAGAATTGCGTATCGACAATGGCGTATTGAACAAAAATGTGCAATTTGACACAGTAAAGCTTTGCTGGCTTTGGGTTGCGCTCAGGCATTCTTGGCTGCAAGGGCAAGAAGGTTCATGCTCTATGGCGCCCTGGCATGCATTGCTGCACGGGCAGGAAGGCTCATGCTCTACAGCGCCCTGGCATACACCGCTGCACGGGCAGGAAGGCTCATGCTCTACAGCGCCCTGGCATGCATTGCTGCATGGGCAGGAAGGCTCATGCTCTACAGCGCCCTGGCATGCATTGCTGCATGGGCAGGAAGGCTCATGCTCTACAGCGCCCTGGCATGCATTGCTGCACGGGCAGGAAGGCTCATGCTCTACAGCGCCCTGGCATACATTGCTGCACGGGCAGGAAGCCTCATGCTCTATGGCGCTCTGGCATGTATTGCTGCACGGGCAGGAAGCATCATGCGCACATGTATTTGGCAATTTGTTTTGGCAGGGGCTGCTGCTTTCCTGCTGGCTTTGGCATGTGCTTGGCTGGCTGCATTGGCAAGAGCTGTTTTTATTTGGGAATCTGCAGTTGCCCGTTTGCATTAGCGGCCTATCGTTAGGGAAATCATAGCTTGTGCCGTATACTTCAACGCCATCGCAGTTAAAGCCGATGTTGTTACCCGAGTATCCCGGCATCTGCCGAACGTTTGATATTACGGGGCTGCCTTCAAAATACCCTGTTATTGTCTGGCTATCATTATAAAAGCTTCTTGAGCTGCTATAGCCTATCTGCCTGCTGGCAGCTGTGCAGCTTTCGCATTGGCAATTCAACATAGCATATGCCTCTCTTAATTTTTATTCGGTAGATAATATGCTCCCGCGTCAATTTAGGTGAGAAAAAATTAGGATCATTTCGAACAAGAACTATATTTTTAAACCAACTTAAACATGCACAAATCCTAGTATTAATGATTGGGCGCTTCCAAGAGCGCCTTAAGCCTATCTTTCGGCTATGCTAGCTGCTATACTCTTGACATGAAATCACTGCGGGAGCTCAAATTGCATAGCGTTTCGAGCCATTTATTGCAATGCATGGTGAGGATGGCTATATGATTTTGAAATTTATATGCTGCGATGTGTTTTGCCGCATTGCTTGCCAGCTTGCTGCGACGTCGCCTCATATTGTTGATGTTGAGTTTTTGCCAATGCTTGTATATGTCGATCCTGATGCGCTCAGAAAGCAGCTTCAGGAAAAGATCGATTCAGCCATAAATTCTGGCAGGGTTTATGATGCCATTATTTTGGGGTATGGCCTATGCGGCAACTCTGTTGTCGGCCTTACAAGCGATGTGCCTATGGTGATAATGAGGGCCCATGACTGCTGCACAGTGCATATGGGCAGCAAGGAGAGCTTTCTTGAGGCTTTTGGCAACAGCTTGAGCTCAGCGTGGAGCTCTACCGGAAGCTACGAGAGGGCCTATATGCAAAGTGGCGGCTATAGCCTGCTTGAACAAGAGCCAAATTACAAATCCACACAAGAGTACATTTCCTATTTAGAGCAGTACGGAGAGGAAGATGCAGACTACATATGGGACAGCCTGCACCCGAAGATCGATTCATCCGAGACTTTTTATATAAAGATCGATGGATTCGAGTATTCGAATGCTTATGAGAGCTATAGCGCTCTGTCCAAAAGCAATGGCAAACAGTGCAAGGCTGTTTACGGGGATATATCTATGCTGAAGGCTCTTGTGTATGGCCAATGGCAAGATAGCCGGTTGCTCGTTATAAAGCCGGGGCAAAAAATTGCCGGGGTTTACGATATGAACGAAGTCATGAAAGCCGAATAGCCGGTTTGCCAACAATCCGGCAAAGCTGGCTGCATGCTTAATGCTATCTAAACAGCATACTGATTAAAAGATGCGCTGCAGCTTAACGTTGGTGCCATGCGCATCGAGGAAGGGGTATAAACCGTGTTTCTAAAATTTATCTGTTGTGATGTGTTTAACCGCATCGCTTGCGATCTTGTCGCAAAGTCGCCAAATATCATTGATGTTGAGTTCGTCCCAATGCTTGCGCACGTTGAGCCTGTTAAGCTGAACCAGCAGCTGCAGGAGCGTATAAACGCAGTTAAGGAATCAGACCGATCCTACGATGCAATATTGCTCGGCTTTGGGCTCTGCGGAAATTCAGTTATTGGCTTAACAAGCGATCTTCCGATGATTATTCCAAGAGCGCATGACTGCTGCACGATTCATATGGGAAGCAAGGGCAATTTCCTAAATGCATTCGAAGGCAACCTTAGCTCAGGCTGGGGCTCAACTGGCTACTTTGAGCGCACATTCTCACAATATAGCGGCTATCCGATTACCGACCAGCTGGCTAACTATAAAACAACAAAAGAGTATATCGGATATGTCGAGCAGTATGGCGAAGAGGATGCAGATTACATTTGGGAGACAATGCACCCGAAGATTGAAACAGGCGATTCATTCTATATAAAGATTGATGGCTACGAATACTCCAACTCATATGAAGGCTATTTGGCCAGAGCTGAGGAAACAGGCAAGCAGATGAATGTTGTAAATGGCAGTGCCGGTATGCTTAAAGCGCTTGTCAACGGTGATTGGAATGAGGACATGTTCCTTATAGTAGGCCCTGGCCAAAAAATTGCCGGCGTTTATGATCTTGATTATGTCATGAAAGCAGAGTGACTGGCCGTTAAAAGGCAATAAAAAGGAGGCTAAGATCGCCTCTTTTTTTGTATTTTTATATGAGATCACTGAGCAGAGCGGCTATTCCTAAGCTTCTCTAGTCAGCAATTGCAAAGTAAACATCATTCATTGCTGCTTTCTGCCCATTCGTGAGCATTGCATATGAATGCTCATAGACAGCATTGCCATTCGGGTCAAGCTCCATATAGTCAACGTGCGAAATGCACAGATACTCTATTCCGCATTCTTCGAGCGTGAACAACTCGCCTGTGTCAACTGTTTTGCTAAGGTTGAAATCGCGCCATATTTTTAAGAAATGGTAGGCAGGATCTTTTGCATCAATTATCCCATCGCCGTTAGAATCTAGCTCGGCAAGCGATTTAAATCCCAGCCCTATGCTTCCTCCAAACATTTCGCCTACGCTGTTTATCTGGCCATCTTCATTTTTGTCCCAAACTAAAAACCCTGCTGATGGAGCCAGCCAGCCTGAGCCGACAATCCCTTTATCTCCAAAATCAAAAGCATTTGGCGCCTCCTGCGCCGTCACTGTTTCGATCTTTCCTATACCGGAAAAATCAATTGCTATCGGCGTAACATAGCCGGATCCGACATTTATCGTGCTTTTGTGGCTTGCGCCGCAGCTGCACTGCACAGTGAAAGCTTGCCATATGCCATCACTGTCTGTAAGCCATCCATCAAGGTTGCTTTCATTCCATAAAATCTTTCTTGACATGTCAAATGCACTGAAAGGAACCTCGCAGCTCCATGTTCCATTGGAAGCGACAACAGCAGTGTTTAGCGTATAGCCTGACTGGGCTTCAGATCCCTTAAATAATGTGATTTGCGTTCCAGGCTGCCCTGTGCCGCATACCACTAGATTCGGCATATTGCCCTGAATGCCAAAATCACCCCATAGAATGGGATTGTAAGTTACGACTTGCGCTCTTCCGTTTCGCACATACGTTGGAAGATCCTTGTTGTCAAAGCTTTTTCCGTTTAGATACGGCACAAAGCTAGTGATTGTTGGAATTGCGCATGCTGGAATCTGCACAGGAGTGTTTCCTCCTTCTGATCCCTGGCCTGATTGCGAGCTGCCGTATGAGCCGGAGCCCTGGCCTGACTGTGAGCTGCCATATGAGCCGGAGCCCTGGCCTGACTGCGAGCTGCCGTATAAGCCGGATCCCTGGCCTGGCTGCGAGCTGCCATACGAGCCGGAGCCTTGGCCTGACTGCGAGCTGCCATATGAGCCGGAGCCTCCACCTGATACCAAGCTTGCGTCAACGAAGATTCCGCCGATTGGCTGCGTTGCGCCTGCAACATAAGATCCCTCGCCTTCATATCCGCCTGCAGATGAGCTTTGGCACTGTTCTGCGCGCTCGTAAAAATAGCACTCGGTTAAGCAGTTGTAAGTGTAAACTTCAATGCATTTTACTGTCTGGCCAATAGCGCTGTTGTTGTTTGAATACAAAGCGGCTGCAAGCCCTAAAGGCTCTCCTTGGCTGCTTGCCAGGCTAGTGTCTGCAATAATAGCCGTTGGCACAAGCGACACAACAAAAAAAGCTGCAATGAAGCCAACCAACAGCTTCACCATTTTATTATTGATCAATTGATTCTCTTCTCCTTTATATTCCTCGATATTTCTTTCTATATTGTTAAAGCTGCCTCCTGCTTGTTATTATACACAAATATCATATAATAGTGATATATCAATATTTATACAAATATTGTGAATTTTGCATCAATTTTCATACTCGAAAGCTTGTGCATTTGACATCACAGTGCAAGCGCTGCTTAATGCGCACATGCCGTTAAGTGTGCAAATGCGGGATCTTAAGTGCACAGCTTTGCCTATCGTTGCTGCTTGCTAAACAGGCGAACCTTGTTCTCAAGATATTTTGTACACTAACATGGCAGCTGAGCCTTTCAGTGCAAAGCTACTATGAAAATAGTAGATTTTAATAAAAATTTATCAATTAATATAATGCAAAAGGCTACGAAACAACAAAAAGTAAAACTTTGTTTACTTTTGAATATTCTAATGTTACTATGAGTTTATCAGCAATTCATTCAATAATTAGGAGGGTAACTAATTCATGGAGGAATCAAAATCAACTGCTCAAGATACAAAAAAAGAAATATATAAGTATGCTATGTACGGCGTATTCTTGAGATTTGCTGCTATACCTGCATCATTTATGAACCTTAACTACACTGACAATCTTATGATTGATGTAGCTACAGTCGGCAGTATTCTCCTCTTTGCCAGGATCGTTGACTTTATCTTCAGTTTTTTCGTTGGCCCAATTATGGAAAGCGCGTCGTTTAAAAACGGAAAATACATACCGTGGGTACAAATATCAAGGCCAATGCTCTATGTAGGGCTGCTCATATCATTCTTGCCATTTAAGCTTTCAACCGGCATGATGAGCATTGTAATTGTTGTTGGCTATTTGCTAACGCAAATTGCCTCAGGCTTAATGACTACAGTGCAATATGGAGCGCTTGGCCTAATTGGCGCAGCAGACATGGACAAGCGCAACCAGATGAACATCGTCAGCGTGCGGCTTGGAACTGTCATCGGGGTTGTAACCTCATATACGACATCTTATGTTCGCAACTTCCTTGCAAGCATATTTGGCCAGCAGTACCAGTATTTTGTTGTGGCCATTATTTATGGCGCAGCGTACCTGGCAACTACAGGGCTAATGGTTTCATTGCTAAAGCCGTATGACGGCGTTAGCGCTGCCGGTGGGCCATCACGCCCAAGAGTTAAAATTTCTATTGGCGATATGGTTAAGGCTATCTTTACAAACTCCCAGCTCCTGGTTAACTTCATTTCAGGGTTTATGTTCTTTACCGGAGCCTTTGCGCCTATGCAGATAGTAATGTATTATTACGTATACATTAGAAATGATCCCCAACTTACCCTATATGCAACAGCGCAGACAGCAACTATGCTCTTCAGCCTTGCCACAACAGTAGTCGGCCCGGCAATCGGCCTTAAACTGGGCAGGCTAAAGGCAATGCTTTACGGACAGCTGCTAACAGCCATATCAGGGCTGCTAATGATTCTCTTTGGCAGCATAAGCATCTACGCGTTCATCGGGATAAACATGTTCACAGGCCTTGCTACTTCGCTATACTCAGGGTTCGGTTTCAGCTACATAATTGACTGCGGAGAGTATGGCTACTGGAAGTCCGGTGTTGACAACAGGGTTGTAGTCAATTCGCTTGGCAGCATTCCAATGAAAATTGCCCAGCTAATTGCCGGCACTGTTGCCCTATACGGCATGAGCATGATCGGATTCACAGCCGGTATGGAAGTAACAGATTCATTCACAAAGAACTTCATGGTTTTGTATGGAGGCATTCCCCTTGTATGCAATAGCATTGCATTTATCTGCAACCTTTTATTCTATAAAATTGATGACAAGGAAGCAGAGCTGTATGCCAGGGAAAATCGTGAAAGAGAAGCAGCGGCAGCAGCAGCTCTTGAATCATAGTTAATGCAAAAACAAGTCTAGCATCTATGGAGTGCATGCTTTAATGTTTGCACTCCTTTTATAATGCCTGTAAAGGGGTTTATGGATCATAAAAACAGCAAGTGGGCAAAAGGAATTCTGGATCTGCAAAATGGGGATGGCACATGGGGCCTGTCATTTCATTCTTTGTCAGTGCCTTCGAAAAGGTATCCGCTGACTACAGAGCAGGCGCTTAGGCGGCTGTCTGTATTAGGGTTTGGCATTGATGATGCCCCTATAGCAAAGGCAGTCGAATATATGGGCTCATGCTTAAGGGGCGAGCGGATGATGGATGGCTACTCGGAGAAAACACATGACTGGCCACTGTTCACAAAAATGATGCTCTCTACATGGATCAGGGTATTCGAGCCAAATAATAAGCTTGCAAACGAGTTTGCCCAGCGCTGGGCGCGGGTTATAGAAAATGCTTTTGCCCATGGTGAGTATAGCCACAATGATTATGCTGATGCGTATAGCGATGAGTTTTGCTCTACGCCAAAAGGCGGAAGAGAGATTGATTTCTCAACTTTTTATCATACCTCTTTGCTGAAAGGGATGCTCAGCCCGAAAGCTGAATCAGCCATGCTTGACTATCTTGTGCACCATAAGCGCGGGATATATTATATCTATAGCCATCAGATCGCAAAGCCTCCTGAGGTGTTTGCTTCGCTGGAAACAAGCAGGTATCTTGCTGCGCTTGAAATACTTTCTGGCTACAGCTTGGGAAAAGAGAAACTTAAGTTTGCCATAAGATGGATTCAAGGCAATAAAGAAGCCAACGGCCTTTGGGATTTGGGCGCTACAGCAAACGATGGCGTATACTTCCCTCTTTCAGATTCATGGCGGAAAGCAGAAGACAGAAAAGCTGACTGCACAGAGCGCATACTTGCTTTGCTTGGCAAGTTGGGCGGATAGAAACAACATAGCGCAAAACCCCATTTCAAGCCTTATATCGCATGGCATCTTCTATGCAAAACCGCCTCTGAATTATTCAGAGGCGATTTCACCAGCCAAAATTTATAAGCGTTCCCTGCGTTCGGCTTGCTTAAACGCCAGCCGTGTTATCCATCAAAGCAGGATGCGCTATTGATAGTAAGTGTACCTTAGCTTCTCAAACTCGTCTTTAACCCACTCAGCCCTCATTTGGGCAACAGGGCTGTCATCTCCAAGTATTGCCCCTGCGAATGTCCAGGCATAGCCGCCGCCAGGAGCCAATATATCAAGCCTGTCTTTGACATAAGCGCGGACTTCCTCTTCAGTAAGGTCAAATTTTGATGAAAGAGGGGTAGAGGTGAATGCTCCGCCAAGAGCAAGGCGAGTTCCAAACTTCTCCTTGTGGGCAACAACATCATTTGACAATTGCACTGGCTCCCACAAAGTAACGCCCATATCAGCCAGATCATCGCAGAACAGCTCAAAGTGCCCGCAGTTATGGTGCACAACAGGTATGCCTGCATCAACAAACACCTTCGCATAGCGCCTCCATGACGGCGCAAAAAGTTCCCTGAAGGTTTCCAAAGACACGAACGGATCGCGCTCATGGGCAATATCATCGCCAAATGAGCCGTAATCAGGCTTGTAGTATTGAACGTATTTCTCTGCATTAGCCACAGCAAAGTCAGTCAGGTACTCCATGAGCGCCTTAACTTCCTCAGGCTCTTCATAGCATGCAATCAAGCCATTTGTAAATCCCATAAAAGACATAAGAGATTGGAACCAGCCTACGCCAGGCCCTGTCCCTCCGCCTACGGGCAGCTCAGGATCTCGTGCTTCACTATCCTTTTTTGCAGCTTCTTCCCAATCAATGTTTGAATAATCCGGTACTTTAATGACATCGCGCCAATCTCTGATATCATCGAGAATAAAGTCGCCTGGTTTCGGGAGTGCAGCTTGAAACGCGCTGTTATCGATTACCCATTCGACGCCAAAGTAGTCTTTGCCTGTTCCGTCAGGATTGCTCCTGCCTCTAGTAAAAGAGGGAGAGCCATTCATTCCCCAAAATAGGGAGTATGTCGGAATTGCCTCTGGGATCTGCTTGTTAAGCAGCAGCATGAGGTTTTCCTTGTTGGACAGCTTAGCCATTGCTAACCTCCGTGTTTGAAATATACGTGCTTTCCTGCCATAATCTTAGCATTTTCTAGGAATAATGCAACATTGCATTGCAAAGCAGCGATTGCGCCAGCCGCATATTTTTTGCACAATATTGCAGCATTCCTTTTTGAGCCACTGCTGCATGCATTGTGCTATAATTAATATGGCAATAAAAGGAACTGCAAGCTGGATTTTTAGATGCTGTTCAATAGAGAAAAATTAGGAGATAATATGGCAAAACTATCACTTAAAGAGAACTACCTGAGATTGTCAAGAGGCGAAATGCCTGACTATGTGCCAACGTGGCGTTTGGGCATGAGGATACGGACATCGCCTGCATGGAATGTAACCCCATCGATTCTTCCGGGTATGATGGGCCCGCCGCCTTCAGAAGATGGCAGCCCAAGAGTGGAGTGGACTGATGCATGGGGCATAACAAGGACAGCTGTTGAAGAAGTAGGCATGGCCGGGCTTCCGAAGCCCGGGCACTTTATCCTCGACGATGTCACTAAATGGGACAAGGTTGTTAAATGGCCTGAATATCCGGAGGGCTTTAACACTGTTGATTGGGAAGCTATGGCCAAAGAGGACATGAAAGACATAAACAGGGACGAGGTTGGGGTTGTTACGTCTGGGGCTTTCGGGCCTTTTACTACGCTGATTAACTACATGGGCTTTACAGAGGGGCTTTGCGCACTGCTTGAAGAGCCTGAATCAGTCAAAGAGATGCTCAACAACATATGCGACTATTACATGCCTATTGTAGAAAAGACCACTGAGTATTATCAGCCGGATATATTCAGCATGTTTGATGACACAGCTGCAAAATATGCCCCATTCTTTTCAGTTGAAGTGTACAAAGACATCTTTAAGCCTATTTACACGCGCCTCACTCAGCCAGCCAACGATCGCGGCATACCTATCCAGTTCCACAATTGCGGCAGAGCCGAAGATTTTGTGCCTGACATGATTGATTTTGGCGTCAAGTACTGGGATCCGGCACAAACCTCAAATGATCTGCTTCAAGTGAAGGAAGACTTCAAGGGCCAAATTGCTGTTTGTGGCGGATTTGACTTTGTGCCTGAAGTAGGCAGAGACACTACAGAAGAGGAAATTCGCGAATTTGTCCGCGGCGTTATTAACAAGTACGCGCCAGGAGGGGGATTCGCATTTTGCGGCGGAGTTACAGGCAGAGCTGGCGATGCTGCAAAAACACAGCAGCTAAATGATTGGGTTCTCGATGAAGTCGATACCTATGGTGAAAGCTTTTATAAATAGCTTAGGCTGCGAAGGGATATTGCCGGCATTGGCAATATCCTTTTTTTTGCCTGAGATGCTGCTGCGCAGCGCCAGCACAACCGCAGGCAGATATTTAGGAATTTCGAATATTCAAAAAGCGGGTGTTACAGGCGCAAAACAGGGTGTTAGCCTATTATGCCTCTTTTACAAAAGCGCTATCTGCCGAACACTATGCTATAGCCAAGCTTCTTAATGATATTTTAATTAAAACTATATGAACAGTGAAGTTTTACTTAATAACGCATATTATAGCCTTTTGCTATTGAAAATTGTTTGTATAGAGCGCATGATTAGCAAAAACTCGCCATATATGTAAATTTAATGCAAACTTGAATATTTTGGGCACTCATGGTATTATATAAACGATCACTAGAATAATACATGCAAAAAGCTAATATAGGCCCTTTCTTTAAGGGCAAATGCTGTTTATATACTATATTTGGGCTGCAAAGGTCGAAAAGCAGCTTTCATGTGCAAATGAGATTTGCGCAAGCTATGTAGGCCTGCAAAGATTTGCACTGTAACTGAACATAAAAACAATAAAAAATGTAAACGAATTCACTGACTTAAAATATCGAAAGTCTACATATATTTAGATTAAGAATGCACAACGGCATTACTGGTTTTGCAGCGCAGATATGTTCGAGCCGTCTGCCATGCAATGCATAGCAGCAGCAACATATCCAAAGAAATTTATTACATAATAACACTAAAGCGCTGCTAGATAGCCAGCCATAGAGGGGAGACGCAAAAGCCACCAGTGCATGCTTATAATAAAACTTGGAGGTTGCGAAATGACTGACTCTGCATCAATGCAGAAAACCATGCCCAAGAGCTTCCCTTATTTATGGATGTTTCATAGCGCTGGGCAAATGTTTGGCTTAATGGTAGCCATGCAGTTTATGAATTTATTTTGGCAGAATTCTATAGGCTTGACTCCCGCATTTATTGCTACATTCTTAACAATAGCCCGAAGCATTGACTTATTTATGTCAATAATCGCTGGGCCTATCGTACAAAAAACTAATACAAAAATGGGACAATTCAGGCCTTGGGTTCTCGGAAGCGCAATTGTGGTCCAAATAGGCGTTGTCCTAATGTTTATCAACCCGAATATTCCCAATACAGCTAAGGGAATAATCGCCGGTTTAGGCTATCTGTTGCAAAATGCTCCAATGAACTTCTTTGTTGCAGCAAACAATGGCATCATGGCCAAGGTTGTCGGAGCTGACATGGAAGGCCGCAGGACAGTTCAAATGCGCAGCATGCAAGGCACCAATGCAAGCAGCATCATTATCAATGCTACTATGCTGCCCCTTATTACTTACTTCAACCAAAGATTCGATCCAATGGGCTATCTGATCGTTGCAGTCATCTTTGGGGCTTTGTGGATAGTTTCAACAACACTGGTCTTCATAATGACCAAAGACTACGATGAGTATATTCCAGGCATGGTTGCTGCCAATACGCCTAAACTTTCTGAAATATATAAAGATGTTATCAAAAATAGCCAAATTTGGGTGCTATTTATCCAGAACCTCATAACAATGGTTACCATGTTCGCAATTGGCGCGCTGAATATGTATTACTGGATGTATTCTGTTGGCGATATGAAATTCCAGCCAATTGCTGCAACTCTTGCATCAGTCACTGGATTGATCGCCTCATTCACAATTGCTCCAATAGGCAGAAAGCTAAAGAAAAAGAATGCTGTGCTTATAGCTACTGGATGGAGTATTTTGTGCAGCGTTGCGCATGGCTTCTTTTCGCATGGCCAGCCTTATGTATACATGGTAATAGCAACATTGTCATCACTGGGCATGGGGCTTTCGCAAAGCGTTGGAATCACTTTATGGCTGGATGCTGCCGAAAAGCAGCTGTATGAAACTGGAATCGACACAAGAGCAGCTACAATGTCTGTCTCTAGCATCGGCATGAAGATAGCAATGGTTGCAGCAGCTCCAATTACGCCGTATCTGTTTAAAATGATCGGCTTTATCCAGGATTTCGATGAAAACACCGGAGCATTGTTAGGAACCAGAGTCCTTTATCCGGAAAGAATAGCTAAAGTTTGGTTCTGGACATCTGCTGCCATATCTGCTGTTTCGCTGGCAATATTCTTCTTCGGCTATACAATCACCGATGAAGAAGCAGCAATGTATGCAACTGAAAACCAAAAGAGAATGATGGAAAGAATGGGTGCTATGGGTGGCCCTGGCCCAGGCGGGCCTCCTCCAGGCGGTCCAGGCGGCCCTCCTCCGGGTGGACCTTCTCCAGGTGCTGCTGAAGAAGAGGAAGAAGCATAAGCTAAGCAATTTCTCAGATTCATAAAATAACATGGAGAGCTTCAAGCATGCGTTGGTGCTTGAAGCTTTTTAATTTGAGTCTTAACAGTCCAAAGTTTTCTAGGCACAAATTGCTAAGCAGCCTTCTTTTTCAAGCTTTTGCCCTGCTTGCTTTTGATATAGCCCATTATTGGCAGATAGCTGAAGTTTTCGATGTCTATAAGAATGCGCCTTCCCATATATTCTGCAATAGTTGCCTCTGAGGGGCACTTTTTGCTTGGCGTTCGCATCCAGCGAAGCTCCTCTTTGCTCCAGTCAAGGCTTAGCGAGGCCATTTGCATCAGCCCCATCGCAATAGCTGAGATCTGGGCAAACGCCTCTGTCGCCTTCAGCGCGCTTCTTATCGCTTCCCTTGCTTTTGGATCTGATGTTTCTTCAAGCTCTTTGTCTGCGTCTTTGTTCTTGCCAAAACGGCTGATCTTTGGCATGGCCTTTGACCAAAAATGGCTGCTGAAAGCATATATTGATTGCTTAAGAACTTTGAAGCTTAACTCAATTTTAAACCTGAGGCTGAACATTTCTATTATCTCTTCAGCGCTTAGGCCCAGATCCGTGCATGCAAGTGCCATCACGCTGCCGCCCTCAGGCTTTAGCAGCACAAAGCGCAGCTTTTGCCAAAGCCCGTTTCCCCAAAGCAGGTCGGCGCTGTAGTATTCAGCCCTTCTGAGGCTGCCATAGATATAGACTGTTGTTTTCCTCAACTCGCCTGCCTTCGTTTCAAAAAGCTCAGCCAGCTTAACTTTGGCGCCTTTCTTTCTTTGCCTGCCCGTTGGATCCGCGTAGCCGACAGTGTTCATCTTCGCGCGCATTATAGCGCTGATCCACCCCGGGCTGTTCGCCAGCTCCTTCAGGCCCGGCGCGCTCAAATATGCCCTGTCCATCACAAGGGCGCACTTTTCGCCCATGCACTGTGCGCACTTTACAGCGTCCCTGAAAGCCATCACAACAGAGCTTAGGGGCCTTTGGGCATCCCCATCGCCGCCCCAATCTGCCATGCCCTTTTGCCCAGATCGAACAGAGATTGAAACGACAGCGCAGAATTGCTGAAAGCAGTTTCCGATAATAAGCCCTACAGCCCCGTACAGGCGGCCAAGGCCAATTTGCGCTGCCTTGCCGCCGGTCTTTAGCGCAATCTTTTGCGCGCCCGGCATTTTGGCACCCTCACTGGCTGCCTTTACATCGTCGGCAGCAAGAACGGGCATGCCGTGCAGCCTGTAGGCCAAAGGCTTGAGGGCTGCGGCCCATGGGCCGTGCATCCTGCTGGCATCCCAGGAGCTAGCATGAAAAAAGAGCACAAGGCTTGTATATGCATCTGGCGCGAGCATAAGGGCCCGGGCAATGCTTGTCGCCCCAAGGCTGTCAGGCCTGCATGCAATGCCGATCACTGCGATGCAGAACCCATGGTGCAGCTCGCTGCCAGCTGAAAGCAGCCTCCCGTGAAAAACAATTTCTGAATCTCAATAATATATCATTGGCCATATCCCACATAACTGCAGCCTGTCGCTTTTTTGCCTGCATGTGCTATACTGTTGTTAAATAGCTTTTGGCAATTTAGCTTCCCCTTCGCTTATTTCAACTTAAAGGGTAAACCATTTTGCCATCAAAAGCTATCTTTTATTGGCTTAAATAGCAGAATTATGTAGAACTTTGGACTCTCAAGTTTGAGTATAATTGGGGCGTTGGATTGAAGGTTGCTAAGGTTATGGCGCTGAGATGCCTGAGATGCGCTGAAGCATTTTATAAGTCACCGCTTATGCTCATTCCTAAAGCTTTTGCAGCCTCTTCTTTGGTAAAATCAGTATTTTGAAACAATGCAAGCAGCCTTAGCTCATTATTTTTAGGCTGGATATGCTGCCTATGCTCGCTCTGGGATTATTCATATTTGGGATGGTTTTATGTATTCGATTATAAACATGCAAATAGGCGAGCTCGAGGCAATGGGCATCTCCGAGGCCTGCGTTTTCTGAGTATATGCCAATTATGCTGATTTGTTATGGCTTGCCTACATATAAATGCCACTCAAGCACGCCGAATGCAAAAGAACAGTAATTACATATTAATGCGCAATTCTTTGCTTTGCATGTTTCAACCAGCATTTTTCATGCATACCTGGTGCAAAATTTCAACGAAAATGCAAAATTTAAGTGCTTTTTTGCTTTCAATGATTGCAAAAAAGCATCGATGCCAATATAATCAAAAATAATGGCAAACATTCAACATGGCTGTCTGCCGTTTGATTTGGCTCAAACAACCTTGAAATTATAGGTGAGAGGTTGAGTAAAATAATTTGGAGGATATAAATATGCCATTGACAGAAAGAGAAAACTATCTAAAAGTTATCCATGGCGAAACTCCAGAATGGGTGCCGAGGTATTATGCCGGTGTAGACCCCCATTCTACAAAGCCGCCAGCAGCAGCAGGCCTCATGGTTAGCCCCTTCCCGAGGCTTTATGATGCAGAGACAAAAATTTCTACAGATATTTTTGGCGTTAGGTACATAGCAACTGCTGAAACTGGCTGGATGAGCTTGCCTATTCCGAATGAATTCCATTTGGATGATGTTCGCAATTGGCGTGATGTCGTGAAACTTCCTGATCTAAGCAATATCGATTGGGATACACTGTGCAAAAAAGCTGTTGATGCTCTCCCAGGCGGGCCTGAAGCAGTCGCTGTAACCTATGGCGGAATTGGAAATGGATTCTTCATGCCGCTTATGAACTTGATGGGCTTCACAAACGGGCTTATTGCTATGTATGAAGAGCCTGAGATCGTTGAAGAAATGTATGATTACATGGCAACATGGTACAAAGAAGGCGTAGACAAGACTCTTGACAAGCTTCCAGTTGATGTTTTCACTGTTGGAGACGATACTGCGTCTGCTTATCAGCCATTTATATCGCCAGCTTGCTACCGTTCACTAATCAAGCCTGCTTTAATGAAGGTGCTCGAAAAGGTCAATGAGCGCGGCCTTCCTGTTATGATGCATGACTGCGGAAGATGCGAAGACTTCATTGAAGACTGGAGAGATTTCGGCGTTACTTCATGGAATCCGGCACAAAGAACAAATGATCTCGATGGCATTAAAGCAAAATATGGCAATAGCCTAGTGCTAATTGGATGCTGGGATTCATCTGGCCCTGCAGGGTATATGTATGCTAGTGAAGAGGTTGTTAGGGAAGCTGTCCGCGAGACTATTGACAGGTTCGGCCCTAATGGCGGATTTATGTTCTGGGGTTCTGTGTATGGACCTGAAGATGACCCTGCTGTCGATCTGAAGCGCAAGTGGATGACTGACGAATACGAAAAATATCGCGAAACTCCATATAAATAACAACAATAACAGCGTTTGCCGCTGCTAAACGGCAAATGCTATGCGCTTTATCCTGGTACAAAAGAAGGGGTATAGCGCGATTGGCTAAGACAAAGCAAATAGCTGTTAGCACCAGCAATTTGCTTTTTTCTTTATATATAAAGTTGAATGCAGCTAAAGTGCAATAGAATAGAATATAGAGCATTTTCCTGCAGTATATGAAAAAAAGCGGCTCATAGATTTTAGTGTTCAGCCTCTTTCCCACATGCATTTGAGCATTAGCGAAATTTAAAAAAGATTGACCTTTTCGATTTCAAACGAGATAATTTATTTATAAACAATCAGATCAAAAGAGAGGATTTTACAAAATGGCTACAATAACACCAAAAGAGAATTATTTGCGCTTAGGCAGAGGGGAAATGCCTGAATGGGTTCCTGCATGGCGTATGGGCATGAGAACTGTAAATTCACCTGTATGGTCAGTATTCCCTTCGGTTATGGGCAGTCCGTTTATGGGAGCGCCTCCTGCTGATGAAGCAAATCCAAGGCGTGAGTGGACTGACAGCTGGGGCATAACCCGCACAGCAGTTGAGGAAGTAGGAAACGCTGGCCTGCCAAAGCCAGGGCACTTCATCTTAGATGATGTCACTAAATGGGATCAAGTTGTTAAATGGCCAGCATACCCCGAGAATTTCGATACCGTTGATTGGGAAGCAATGGCAAAAGAAGATATGAAAGACATTGATCGCGAGCAAGTTGGCGTGAGCGCTGGAGCTTCATTTGGCCCATTTACAACTCTAATAGACTACATGGGCTTTACTGAGGGCTTGTGCGCGCTGCTCGAAGAGCCAGAAGCTGTGAAGGAAATGCTAAACAATATCTGCGACTACTATATGCCTATAATGGAAAGAACAGTTAACTATTATCAGCCAGATATGGTAAGCCTTTTTGATGATACAGCTTCAAAATACGCGCCTTTCTTCTCTGTTGAAGTATATAAAGACATCTTTAAGCCTATATATACGCGCTTGGCACAGCCTGCAATAGATCGCGGCATACCAATTCAATTCCATAACTGTGGCAGATGTGAAGACTTTATTCCTGATATGCTTGATTTCGGCGTAAAGTATTGGGATCCGGCGCAACAGGAAAATGACTTGCTTCGGATTAAAGAAGAATTCAAAGGCCAATTTGTAATCGTAGGCGGATTTGACTTTGTCCCGGCGTCAGACAGAGACACTACAGAAGAAGAAATTAGGGAATACATAAGATCAATCTTTGACAAGTACGCCGTTGGCGGTGGCTACGCTTACGCAGGCGGAATTATCGGCAGCGCTTTAGAAGCAGAGAAAGTTGCCCAATATAACGCTTGGCTCCAAGACGAAGTTGCATCATACGGAGCAAATTTCTATAAGAAATAAGCTGGAGAAGCGATATAGCCCATTATAAAATCAATTAGGGCTAATGCTATAAATATTCAATAAAACTTGAAAACAACAAGGCAAAGTGCAAATTCTCCGCCTTGTTGTTTTCTGTGCAGCAACAAACTTTTGCCTATGTAGCATGTTGTCAAAAAGTTCGAAGCAAGAAGCTGTAGCGCAATATTGCCTTATAACTTCACAAAGGCGGCAACAATGCGTTTGCCCATCAGATTCCAAAGGGCAAGATCGCAAACGGCGCTGAATGCATTCAGCGCCGTTTGTTGATATGTTGTTTACAGCAAGCAGCCTACTTGCTATAAGCGACTAGGAAAATCTCAGTTCCTTGCTCCTTTAGAGTTTCCTCTAGCTTCTGAATAAGCTCGAGAGCTTCTGCAGAGAGTTCAGCATACTTTGAATATGCTAATAGAACTGCGTTGCTTCCTTGTGATTTTAATTCTGCTTCTAGATCCTGTACGAGTTTTACTGCTTCTGGTGATAAGCTTGCATATTCAGCCATTTTTACTACCTCCAAGTAGTTGATAATTCGTTATGGTAACATAACATTTGCAGTATACCACGAATCGTCATAAAAATACATAATTATTTTTATTTTTTGCTAACAAAATCGCCAACAAATCACAAAAAAGCACTACACATCGCAATGTGCACACATTCCCGCCTTGTTGTATTCCGTGCCGCGGTAAGCTTTGGCTTATGTATAAACAGTGCATATTCCTAAAAACCTTCGAAGCAATACAAAAAAAGCTGTAGGAAATATTGCCTTAAGGTTTCACAAAGACGGCAACAATGCGGTTGTCTAATATCGCCATCAAATTCCAAAGGGTATGATCTCAAATGGCGCTGAATGCACTCAGAGCCGTTTGTTGATATGTTGTTTACAGCAAGCAGCCTACTTGCTATAAGCGACTAGGAAAATCTCAGTCCTTGCTCCTTTAGAGTTTCCTCTAGCTTCTGGATAAGCTCGAGAGCTTATCCAGAGAGTTCAGCATACTTTGAATATGCCAATAGAACCGCGTTGCTTTCTTGTAATCTTAGTTCTGCTTCTAGATCCTGTACAAGTTTTACTGCTTTCGGTGATAAGCTTGCATATTCAGCCATTTTTACTACCAGGATGCAATCAATAACCACAATCATCAACTGTCCATTTATCGTCTTGCCTTGTATGCACAAGGACTCCCAGGCATAATTATAGATCGCCGCTCTCAGCGCAAAAAAATGGGCATCGATCTTTTAAGCATTCAGTGTTGCTCTGAGAATAATGGCATTCCATATTCTCAGCGAGCTCCATTTTTATATTTAGATGCTCGGCTATGAACGAGACTGCAGTTTGAATAGCTAAAAATCCATTGCGCTTGCAGCATCGAGGGCCACCTGGCCTTGCGATGCTTTTCAGGCACTCTGAGGTCATTAGATTGCACAGCCCCCAGCTTTCAGTTGACATTGGAGTGCTTTGAGTAATGATACTCATGAAAATGCCCGCACTAACTCCAGCGCCGCAGTTGCCCCATAAGCCGCAAATGCTTCCAGGCAATTGCGATCCACGCTGGCGCATAATACCAAGTGAATCAGTTAGGTTGATGCTTCCACCGCAGTTATAGAATGCTGCCAATAGCGCTGAGCCTATCAATACATGGTTTTCAGGCCCATGCATATGTATTGCAGGGTTATCCATGATCTCGCATGCTATTGAAAATGGGTCCTGTTTTTTTGAATTGCTGCAATAATAGTAAATTACAGGCAAGCTTTTTGAGCTATGGCATTCATCGCAGATGTAATGGCCTTGCTCGCATTCGCAGTTTGTTAGCAGAATTTTGCCGCAGCCTGAGCATTTTGCTTCATATGCAGCCGTCTTGTAGACTAGCTTGCTATTGCAAATGAGGCAAGCGCCTTTTTCCGCAGTAGCGCTCATTTATTGAAACCTCCATTTATCAGCAGCAACTGGATGTATCATCATCAGAAGAGCCGCTGCCTTCCTCGGAGCCACAGCCGGCAAATGCCCCGAAATGCACAGAGCGGTCTCCTAATACTTCAAAAGCATTTGCATACCTTGTATTGGAAATCATTGATGCAGTGTTTCCGCATACAAGCATGGGCTTGTTGGCTATAAATCTATGGTGATTGTCAAAATCGAAAAAGTGAGGGTGTCCTGGAATGCTGCCTTTATACCATGCAACTTGGCCGTAATCTTCGCAAATATCTTCGATATCATCCAGCTTGAACGCCCGTACTGTCCGCGAAGAAAAATTCGCAAATCCGATTATTTCCTCTATCTGCTCATCGTCCAAGCTAATCGCATTAATGCTGGCATAGCGAAAATCAGCCCATCCAGCTTGTGCCATAAGCCTGCGGAAATCTTCGGTATACATCGCCCCGCCTAAACACTCGCCACGCAAGAGAGGATCAGAAGCTAAATTCTCTGGTATGCGCCGATCAGCAAAAATATCTGAAAAATATAACTCGCCTCCTGGCTTGAGCACTCGGTATATTTCATTAAAAATTTCCTCTTTGTTCGGGGATAGGTTTATTACGCAGTTGGAAATAACTACATCAACACTCTGATCTTTTATCCCTAGTGATTTTAGGCTTTCAATATACCCATGCAAAAACTTAACATTCGATGCTTTATAGCCGAAGTTATTGCGATGGTATTCTTGATATTTCATTGCAATTTCCAGTTGCTCCTCAGTCATGTCAACGCCAATTACAGCTCCTGATTCGCCAACTAGCTTTGAAGCAATGTATACATCGCGCCCTGTTCCACACCCAAGATCAAGCACTGCCATTCCTTCCAGCAGTGGTGGAAGTGGCGAGCCGCAGCCATAAAATTTGCTTTGGATTTCATCAGCAATTAAAGGCAATATGTCTCGAATCTCTTTTGGCGGCGCATCTGTCGCGCAGCATGTGCTTGTTTTAAGATCACTGGCGCTCTTTATTTGCTTGCCATAATATTCTTTGACTTTTTCGAGTATGTCCATGCTATCTACCTCCAGGTGAAATTAATTGATGAACACCATCTTTGCTTGCTATTCAATGAGCTTCTTAATGCCAGCCAACGTGCCTCGATCAAAGAAGCAACAAGCCCAATTGCCTTCTTACGCCGCCTAACTGACTTGCTTTCACATAGGGTATTTATGTGGCGCGATTACGCTGGCAGTGTAATTTGGGTTTCATGAGTATGTCGCTAGCGATTAGCTCGCAAGCTGAAAGCATATCAAAATCCAAAGCTTGTATTGGGAAGACAGTGCCTTTCACAGCCAGGCAAAGCTAGTGTATTATATGCTCACTGCAGCTCTTCACATAGACAGTTATCAATCTGTATTATATTTTATATTGCCAATTCTGTCAACCAGATGATTCACCCGGTGCATTACAGGCCTAAACTGACTGGTGATTGATCGCGTGCATTCTATCAGGTGCAAGGCAATCGAATATCCCAAAATAATTCGCTAGCCAAGCCACCTGTACAGAAACTACATGTGCTTTTGCCATAAAGATAGCAAATGGTGCAATTTAGTGTTATACTGAGGAAAATTTACTACCATTATGAACTATTAAATACCTAAAGGAATTAAAACGAACAAGCTTACTTTAGATAAATAAAAAAGTATGGTTATGGAAGATGGGTGAAAAGCCCACGCAAGGCCGTTACCGTGATTTGCTGTTGCTTTTAAACATTGGCCACTGGTGCAAACTGGGAAGGCGCTTATAGCGCGAGAATTTTAGCAGGCAATAAGCCGGGATACTTACCATACTTTCACTGCTTATTTGCCCTGCGGACTCCAGAGCAACTTATGAATATATCAATGCCTAAATTTCAATGGCGTTAATATTTCGTTTGCAAACAGCCGCGAGCATATCGCGGCTGTTTGCATCAGAATTGAAATAAAAGAGCCAATGGCGCCAAAAGCATGCGCCTAGGGCTTTCGACTCTTTATAGCTAAGCTATATTTGCTTACGCAGCAATGCGATCCACAATAATTGCCTCAAGGCGATTTTTTCACAGGCCGACACAAACAAATATTAAGGAGAGCACAATGACAGAATTCATATACTTTTCACATGCATCAGTTGATGAGTCATTTTTCGGCATTCTCGGCGCACAGATGGAAACGCTGCACCCTGGCGCTTTTAAAGTGCACTATTTTGATGTAGCTGCTCTAAACAAGAGCCCTGAGCTATTCAGCCAAGCTATCAGCGCTGCGCAAAGCTGCGATTTGGTTATGGCTGATACCAGCGGCACATTTGTTTACTTTGACGGGTTCAAGACGCTTCTCGAAACCTTTGTAGGCAACAAAAAAATGTTCTTTAGATCGGGAATTGAAGGTGAAGCGGAAGAGCTTTTTGAGCAAATGGGAATATCATCGCAACAGTATTCTTCAATCTTGCGCTACATGAGAGCGGGCGGATTAGACAACTATATGTCAATGTCGCTATACATTGCCAACGAATTCTCAGGCGAAGGCTTTGAGACCCCTGAAGCTGTTTTCACAAAATGGCAGTGCCTATATAGCTCTAGTGGGCGCATTGAGGATGAAGAGCAATACCTTAAAAACATAAGGGCATCATCAAAGCCGAAAATCGGCGTAATAATCCATGAATCGCAGTTGATTCATAACGATATGCACATTGCTGAAGCAATATATGAGAATATCATCGAAGTTGGCGCTGAGCCTGTTGTGCTTATTACGAACACTCTTCCACCAGAGCATGAAGGCGTTCTAAGCTTTCAGGATGCCCTGCGCTATTACTTTATGGACAGCGGCAAGAGCGCAGTCGGCTGCATAATTAATACCATAGGGATGTCGCTCACTGTGCTTTCACAGCCAGGTGAAGGAAGCGGGGCTAGAGACGAAAGCGTTTTTGAAATCACAGGCATTCCTGTCCTTCAGGGGCTGCAGGCATATTTTTCGTATGATACATGGCTTGATTCTCTTGCCGGCATCGACTCAATGGCGTTATGCAGCAGCGTGTACATGACAGAATTTGACGGCCAGCTTATAACATTTCCAATCGCCACAAAGGAGAAAGAAGAAACGCCATATGGCACCCGCCTTGTAACTACGCCAATAAAAGAGCGCATGAACAAGATATGCACGCTGGCACGCAATTGGGCATTGCTTGGCATGAAGGAAGCACAGGAAAAAAAGGTTGCTGTCATTTTGCACAATATACCCCCTCGAAATGACATGATTGGAAGCGCTTATGGCTTAGACACGCCAGTTTCTGTTTTTAACATGGTTAGCTCACTTGAAGAGAGCGGCGTAATTACCGACTACAAGTTTGAAGATGGCAAAGATATTATTGATCGCATTATTAACGGGCTGTCAAACGATGAGCGATGGCTGTCTGAAGAGGAAATGCTGGAAAAGGCAGTTGCAACAGTCAGCGCCGAGCAATACCAAGGCTGGTTTGACGGGTTTGGCGAAAATGTGAAGCAAAAAATGGTTGAGGACTGGGGAGATCCTCCTGGGGAATTCATGGCCATTGGCGATGAAATTTTAGTGCCTGGAATTATTAACGGCAATGTTTTTATTGGGCTTCAGCCAACCAGGGCTCTTGCAGAAAAGGCAGAAGAAGCTTACCACAGCACAGATTTCGTTTGCCCCCACCAATATATTGCATACTACAAATGGATTGAGCATGTATTTAAGGCAGACGTGATAGTGCATGTTGGCACCCACGGCACGCTTGAGTGGCTCCCGGGCAAAGAGATAGGGCTTTCGGATCAATGCTATCCGGATTTGGCAATTGGCTGCATGCCTCATGTGTATGTTTACAATGTTTCTGTTACTGGAGAAGGCATGCAGGCTAAGCGGCGCAGCTATGCTGCCCTCATAGGCCATATGGTGCCATCAATGGTTGACGGCGGCGTGTATGACGAGCTTGCTGAAATGGACGAACTGATAACAGCATACTACCATGCAAGGCAGGCAGTGCCTAAAAACATGCCAGTGCTATATGAGCAGATATGGGAGCTTGCTGTTAAGCTGAACTTGCATATGGACCTTAAGATTGAAGAAAGGCCCGATAATAATCCTGAAAGCATGAATGATTTTGTTGAAGCGCTTCATTTATGGATAAGTGAAATCAAAACTTCAGAAGTCCGCGACGGCTTGCATATTCTTGGGGAGGTACCTAAGCAAGAAAGGTTTTCCAACTTAATTAAGCTTATGGTTCGCATTCGAAATGGAGAGGTCCCATCTCTTCGCGAAGCGCTGTGCGAACGAGCAGGCCTTGACAGTGACGATCTAATCGACAATGGCAAAGACATAATGCCTGATGGCAGAACAAAGCGCATGCTTTTAGAAGATATTGACGAGCAAGGAAGAAGCATTTTTAATGAGCTAGCAAAAATCGATTTTGATCCGCTTTCATTTGCTGAGATAGCGCCTAGCGGAAAGCTATATGAAGTTTTAAAGTATGCGTGCGAATTTATTGCCCCGAACCTTCGCAAAGTTGATAATGAGCTTGTAAGCTGGATTAAGGGGACAAATGGCGAGTTTATATCTCCAGGGCCTTCTGGCAACCCCAGCAGAGGCAACGCTAATATCATGCCTACCGGCAGAAATTTTTATTCAATTGATCCAGGGGCAGTCCCATCAAGAACAGCATGGATTGTTGGCCAAGGCCTTGCGCAGCAAATGCTTGACAGAGAGCTTAAGAGCACCGGGCAATACCCTGAATCTGTTGCAATAGTCGTTTATGCTGGCGACACTATGAAGACTTACGGTGAAGACCTTGCCGAGGTTCTTTACTTGCTGGGCATAAAGCCTGTCTGGCTTGGAAATACGAACAGGGTAATAGGCCTTGAAACCATACCGGTTGAAGAGCTTGGCAGGCCCAGGGTTGATGTAACGCTTAGGATAAGCGGTTTGTTCAGGGATACATTTCCAAACTTAATAGAGCGAATCGAAGACGCTGTGCTTCTTGCTGCAGGGCTGCAAGAACCGCATGAGATGAATTACGTGCGCAAGCATATTGACGAGGAAATGATGGAGATGCTTGCAAATGGCGAAGATCGCGAAAGCGCTTTTGAAAGGGCTTCTGCACGCATATTTGGCTGCCCTCCGGGCGGATATGGCGCTGGAGTCGATCTCTTAATAGAAAGCAAAAAATGGAATGAAAATGCTGACTTAGGCAATATTTATATACAATGGAGCGGCCATGCCTATGGAAGGAAAATCCATGGAGCAATGTACCAAGACCAATTAAGGGTTCGTTTGAGCAAGACAACTGTTACGATTAAAAATGATCCTTCTATCGAAGGCGACATGCTCGACAGCGATGATTATTTCGTATACCATGGTGGCCTGGTTGCAGCGGTAAGGACAACAAGCGGCAATGCGCCAGGTTCGTATGTGGGCAACACTGCAGACGTAAGCCATATATATTCACACGACATTAACGAGGAAACAGCTCGCATAATGCGCGCCAGAATTAATAACCCAAAATGGCTTAAAGGCCTAAAAGCCCACGGGTACAAAGGCGCTCAGGAAATATCAGCTATGGTTGACATTGTATTTGGCTGGGATGCAACGGCTGATGTTGTAGAAAATTGGATGAATGATGAAATAACGAAGAATTTCGTGCTCAACAAAGAGACCCATGACTGGATAAATGAAGTCAATCCATGGGCAATGATAGCTATCACTGAAAGGCTGCTCGAAGCATACCAGCGGGGTATGTGGGATGCAAGCGAGGAAGTGCTACAGCAATTAAGGGATATCTACATTGATGCAGAAGGCTTGATGGATAGGGCTATTGAGCCAGCCAAGTAGGCTTTCGCGCTTATGCGCTTTATTGGCAAGGGGTTTGCCTCATGCAAGCCCCTTTGCCAATAAAAAGAATGGCCATTGCCGCTTTTGCGTTTTCCATGCATTTACACGGCATGCCTCTCTTCATGCAGCAATCGCTTGCAACCATGCCCTGCAATATTGCCTGTTTTGCCAATATTGCGCAGCATTTTTCAGCGTGTAAGTCGAAATGTGCAAGTCGATTGTATTGTTTGCATAAGAATGCTATAATACTAACAAATTGAATAAACTGGTTTGGGCCGCTTTCAGGAGCGGCAAACATGGAATGGGGTGCAAATCCCCGCGAGTAGGTCACTGTGAAGCTTCAAAACACTTTTCGAATTGAAGATAAGCCAGATACATGCCAGACCGGTTGCCGCGCCTGCCTTAACCGGGTTGTGAACATGTTTGAGCATTAATAGCGATCCGCTTAACTGCAGGCGTGAGGCGCTATTATTTTACGCCAAAAACATGGGGGCAATATAAATTGGAACAGCCAGGCAATATACCACTCCGCTCTTTATGGGCCAGCATCATGCACTCTCTTTCAATATATTGGAATAAGCGCAAGTCGCTGCTTGCAATTTGCGCTGTTGCTGTAGCAATGAGAGTCATGCTGCCTTACATAGGCATTTTATTGCCCAAAATAGTTCTGGACCTGATCGAAGCAAAAGCTGATCCGCAGCAGTTTATTTTGACAGTAAGCTCAATGGCGCTGCTCTTGGTTATTGTCAATTTTTTAAAAGCCTTTACTGACAGCGTTTTATACAATGGCATCGGCACTGTTGGCATCAATACTTTTCTTATCATCCAGTTTAAAAAATGGATGGAAATGGATTATGAACTCATGGAAGACACTGAGTTTAAAAAGCTGCAAGCGAAAGCAGACAAAGGGCTTTTATTCAGCTACGCTCCTGCAATGAACATTCCCCGCACGCTTACCGAGCTTCTGTCCAACCTAATTGGCTTTATTTTATATACATGGGTTATTGCAGCCATCCACCCGCTTATCCTTGCTTTCCTGCTGCTTGCAGCAGCGGTTAATTGGCTGATGCTCCGGCGCGCGCGCGAATATATGAGCTCAACCAGAGACATTCGCAGCAGCCTGTACAGAAAGCTTATGGCTATGAGCGATATTATGCGCGATCCGGGCGCTGCAAAAGATGTCAGGCTTTTCGGCGCTTCCACATGGCTCCGCGCAGTTTACAGAGAGCAATATGCTGCCTACTTAAAAGAAGAGCGCAAGCTGCTTGGCAAAAACATGCAGCAACAGCTAGTCGACGCCCTGATGATTCTGTTGCGCGATGGAGCATCCTATGCCTTTTTGGCCTGGCTGGTGCTTAATGGCCGTTTAGCCCTTGGCAGCTTTGTTTTTGTCTTTGCTGCTATTGGCTCCCTGGCAAGCTGAGTAGCAGGCATTCTGACTGCAGCAAGCGATCTGTATAGGGCCTGTATTGAAATGAGCGACATACGGGCAGCCCTTGACTACCCCGACCGAATGAATAATGGCCCGGGCATTCCTCTGCCAAATAGCAGCGAGCTGCCTCCGTCAATTGAATTTCGGAATGTAGCATATACATACCCAAATGCTGCAGCTCCAGCGCTCTCATCGATTGATCTCAGCATCTGCGCAGGTGAGAGGATTGCTGTCGTTGGCGCAAATGGCGCAGGCAAAACGACTTTGATCAAGCTGCTATGCGGCTTGTACTCCCCGACTGAAGGCGAGGTGCTTCTCAATGGAAATCCAGTATGCGCGTATAACAGGGATGAGTACTACACCCTCTTCTCCGCAGTTTTTCAGGACATTCATATGCTTTCTGCCTCTATTGCCGAAAATATATCGCAAAAGCCCCTTGAGCTTACTGACAGGGAAAAAGTTAGCCGATGCCTGGAGCTTTCCGGGCTTATTGCCAAAACTGAAAGCCTGCCAGAGAAAGAGCGCACTTTGCTTGTTCGAGCAGTCCACTCCAGTGCTACAGAGCTTTCAGGCGGAGAGCGCCAGAAGCTTGCCATGGCACGGGCTTTATATAAGGACGCGCCTGTCATTATTTTGGATGAGCCTACAGCCGCTCTCGACCCAATCGCCGAAAATGAAGTGTACCAGCGCTATGCAGAGCTTACAGAAGGCAAAACATCAATATATATTTCCCACCGCTTGGCTTCTACCCGTTTTTGCGATCGGATTTTGCTGCTAGATGGCTCTGTTATAGCCGAGGAAGGCACACATGATGAGCTAATGGCGCTAGGCGGGGTATATGCGAAAATGTTTGAAGTGCAGGCTAGCTATTACCAAGAACGCTATTTTGAGGAGGCTGCAGTATGACACAAGGCCAGGAAAACTCTCTTTTGCGGAGTTTATTGAGCTTTTTGGCTACGGATACAAGCTGGCAACAAAAATAACCCCCTCTTTTCTGCCACTAATTCTTGCGCAAGCTTTTATCACAGCGGCCCAGCCGCTTTTAGTGCTGTTTTTTTCAGCGCGCATTCTAAATGAGCTAAGCGGAGAGAGAAATGCCCGGATGATCATTGCCTGCATTTCATTCGCTGTCGGGGCTGCCTTTTGCATGTCTTGCGCTAAAGCTGTGCTGGAACGCGAAGTTGAGTCTATTTCGAGTTGGGACCGGGCATACCATAAAATGCAGATGTTCTTGTCAGAGCGCTTTATTGAGATAGACTTTCCCCACGCTGAAGGCGGCAAAGTTAATGAAATGCTGGCCCATATGGACAGTTTAAGCAGAAGCGGCAGCCAAGGCCTTATGAATGTCTACATGTTTTCAAGGCAAGGCGCAGAGCAGTTCTTTTCGCTGGCTCTTGCGCTGCTTATGCTGATCGGGCCTTTTAGTGCGGGCATAAGCATTGCTGGATGGCAAATCTGGTCGCTATGCGTTTTTTTCATATTCGGGATGCTGTTCATTTTGCGCTTGCAGCGGCGCTCTCTAGTGCTGCTTGAAAACAACACTGCAAACAGAATCAGGGGAAATACAGCAAAAGCTTACTATACCAGCTATCTAAAAGCTGAAAAAGCGGCAAAAGACATACGCCTGTATAGCCAAAGCGCTTCACTGCTCTCAATTTTCGAAAGCTGCTATGACATAAAAACATGGCTTCCGTTCTTTTTTCAAAGCGGCAGGGTAAATGGCTATATGCTGGGCCTGCTATCTGCCTTTGGCAGCTGCTTTTACCTTATGGCGGGATACAGCGCACTGGATGGATCAGCTTCCGTCGGCGGCATTGTCCAGAGCGTAGGGGCTGTAACAGCTTTCTCATCCGCTGCTGCATCACTGATTATGACTCTTGGGCAGCTTGTGAGCAATGCGGCCTTTTTGAAGCCGATGAAGGAGTATTGGTCTCTGCCTGATATCCTTGCCAAGGGAGCAAGGCAAGTCCCGCCCCAGGAAGCACATGAATATATCATTGAATTTAAGGATGTCTCCTTTTGCTACCCCGGTTCGAATGAGTACGCGCTAAGAAACCTGAGCATTAAATTCAACCCTGGCCAAAGGCTTGCCGTTGTTGGCCTTAACGGCAGCGGCAAAACAACAATGATCAAGCTGCTTTGCCGATTCTATGATCCTACTGAGGGCGAAATCCTTTTGGACGGGATCAATATTAAAGAATATGACTATTGGCAGTATACTGCTTTGTTTTCTGTGGTATTTCAGGATTTCTACCTGTTTCCACTGCAGCTAGGCGCAAACGTTGCTTCAGGCAAAGAGTATGACAAAGGCAGGGCAGATGCTTGCCTGAGCAGCGCAGGTTTTTCTGAGCGAATGCGGACAATGACTGATGGACTAGACACTATGCTGTACCAGACATATGATGACAACGGCATTCAGGTTTCAGGGGGAGAGGCGCAAAAAATCGCCTTAGCAAGAGCGCTGTACAAAGATGCGCCCTTTGTTATTCTTGACGAGCCTACTGCTGCCCTCGATCCAATCGCTGAATACGAAGTATATTCGGCCTTTGAGCAAACGATAGGCGGAAAAACGGCGGTATTTATCTCGCACCGCTTGTCCTCTTGCCGTTTTTGCCATGATATAGCTGTCTTTGATGGAGGCCAGATGATCCAAAAAGGCGGGCATGAAACTTTGCTGGCTGATGAGTCTGGCATGTACCGCAAACTTTGGTACGCACAAGCGCAATATTACGTTGATCAAAAAGAGTAATCCCTAACATAAGCAAAAATTTTGATGCTAGTCTCACACGCCTATGCTTCGCATTGGCTTTCTATTTGTGCTCCGTCTGCTGCGCTGCCGGTAAAGTGCGCTTTGTGTTATTTTACGTGGCAATATCATTGCGCAAGCCCTTTAATCCCCTTGCGAGCATTGCAAAGACTCCGCAAGAAATGGCAAGCGCAAAGAAAATAGTCAAACCAGACTTTAACAATGTCATAAACTGTGCCAGGTATGGGAAAGCGCCAAGGTTGGGAAAAAACTTTATCGCTGCGATGATAAAAACGTTTTCCATCCAATCAGACAAGCATAGAATGCCGCCAAGGGCTAATATTACATTTTGCATTTTTATGCCTATGTTTCTTTTGAGAACTGATATTGAGCAGGAAGCCATAAACAAGCTGTACTGCAGAGGAAAAATAAAGTCAAAGAGGATAGACATCTTTACATAGCACTCCCTGCCCGCATTGCCATAGGACTGCAAAATATCGCTAAGCTCAGAAGCATAGAAAATGTTCATCTCGACATATGCATTCCCATTTGAGTGGGCCAGAAAATAATTCATAACAGCTGTATTCATAAAAATGTATGTGCATAGAAAGACGATACCCATTGCAATTACAAAAGTTTTGTTCGTTGCCAAGCCTAATAAATCAGCTTCTTTTTTCGCTTGGTTCATAATTAGCCATCTCTTTTCTGAAATGCAGCCAGCATTTGCACTTGCTATTGCTAATGCCTGTTTTGGCAATGGGATCCTGTTTTCATCTAAGCCAGTCCATGCACTAACATCGCTTCTGCCAAGAACAAGTGCTGCCTCCGGCATTTAGCTATTCTTTTTTCCAACATTAAATCGCTTTAAAATACCCTTATAAAAACATTTTGCCCTTAGCGCTTTTCGTTTTCATTAAGCATGATGCCTTAGGCGCTTAATACTGGCGGTGCATAGAATGCACACTGCGCCATTTGTATAAATGGCACAATGTGCAAACTCATTTTTTTATTTGCTTGAAAGGCCACTTCCAGCGCTTGCATGAAAAACTGTGCGCTGCTTATACCTTCAGCCGTGAAGGGCTGGAGAGCTTTGTGCCTTATTGATAATACTTGAATTTGTTCTTTTCGTACTCGTCTGTAATCCACCCTTGGCGCTTTTGCTGCTCTTCGCGATTGACTCCGTCACCCATGATATAGCCGCCAAACATATAGCCGCCTCCGGGAGCCAGCTCGTCCATCACCTTTCGGACATGGGCGCGTATTTCTTCCTCTGTTGTCTCAGGCCAAGAAACAAACCCGTTTCCATCCAGGCCTCCGGATATAACCATCTTGTTGCCGAACTGTTTCTTAACGCCAACGAGATCATTGCACTCCTGGGCAGGATTCCAAGCATTAAACCCCATATCTACAATATGCGGGACAAAAAGGTCAAACTTGCCGCAGTTGTGGTGTGAAGCAAGCATTCCAGCCTCTTTATACGGCTTTACATCACGGCGCCATATCGGTTCAAAGATATCTTCAAACACTTCTAAAGATACAAACGGAGCGCGCTCGTGGGCAATGTCATCACCCATCATATAGATGTCTGCTTTCCCATAATAATCAAGGAATTTTCCTGCAAGCTCATTATTTAGGTCAGCTATAAAGTTCAAAAGCTCCTTTGTTTCTTCAGGCTCCTCAATGCACGCTACCAAGCCGTTGTTGAACCCCATAAATGCTATTAGCATCATGAAATATCCGTTTCCGACTGTAGCGCCGCCCATAGCTGGCATATCAGGATTGGCGTTGTCAAGAACCTTTTTTGCTTGCCCCGCATAATCATACTCGTCTAATATCTTAGGCCTTTTTATTACATCGCGCCATTTTCGAATGTCATCCAAAATAAAATGGTCAGGCTTCGGCAATGCGCCGTTATTGGCATGAGCGCTGACAACATATGGCACGCCGAATAGGTCGACAAAATCCTCGGGAGCGCCTGGCCCAGGAGCTATCCCGTCAAACCCGAAACGGTTCATCCCCATTACAAACCCGCCTGGGACCCATTCAGGGACTTCGCCGCGCATGCATTTCATATAGTTCTCAGCATCTGTTAAATGTGCCATTATTACATGTCCTCCAGTATAAGTATAATATTAAGTTTTAGCCTCGTTCCTTCAGTTGTTTTGCTGTTTTTATTCAAGCAAGTGAAGCTAAGCCTATTATACTCTCGAGATAGCAAGCATCTGGTATATTAATGCTGAATATTGGCATAAATACATGCGATACATCATGGAGCAACCTGTAATCGCCATGGGGGGCGCATGCAGCAATAGTGGTTCGCGGTTAGCAGAACATATCAATATTTATTTGCCGGCTTTGCTTAACCTCGTTTACAGATTGCCAGAATTTTTCGGAAGGCGAGAAGATGCGAGGCATGTTCTCATAACTGCGGTTTTATTCTTTCATCTGCTGAATAGTAACAGCGCCAACCATAGCTTGCACGCGCACTCTATCGGCAGCTTGAGGCATTAGAAGGCAACAAACATTTTATCGACAGAAAAGCTGCTATAGCATTTCCTTAATCTGTGAAATGCTATAATTTTCCGACTTTAGCTTTTTTATCAAAGCTAAGCGTTTGATAGACGCTTCTCTTGGATACCTGCGAATAAGCTTTTCCTCAGCTTGCTTAAAAGGCAGCATGCCTTCCTCAGTATAGTATTTTAGTGTACTATAGCGCATTCCAGTTAGGCGGACCAACTCACCGATTGTTACATACTCTGATGACTGTATAGCATCTGAGTCTCTCTGGCGTGGCATTTATTTCCTCACAATATAAATGGCTATTACGTCGCTATTGTAGCGGCTACTACAGCGATGAATACAGCAACCGCACTTTCTGTGATTTCTAAAAAAGCATTAACGAAAGCATATTCCTCACTAGCTCTCACTTCTTTTAGGCGTTTTTTAAGTGCAGCTGTTTCCACTTTGCTAAAATAGTCGCCAATTAAGGTGCTTTTGTCTAAAAGGGATGCTAAGTGCATCGTCTCTTCCTCCATAATGCCATCCTCCAAAAATTCAGCGCGCACCTTTTCGATTACTCTGGTAACGGCTTCAGGCCTTGGCGCATAGGTTATCTTTTCTTTGCGCATGCTTTGTTTGCTCAGCTCAAGCGCATGCCCTGAGGCTGCAAGGTTCGAGCCAATAGCTGACATCAATTCTGTAAATGGCTTTTGGCTTAACCCTAATTCGAAAGCTTCCATTATGCCTGTTATATCTTTTGGTTTGCTAAATGATGCAATTTTATCGTATAGCGGCTTCAAATAGGGCAACTGCCCATCCCATTGCTTACTGATACTAATCTGGCTGTTTTCACTAATGCTTAAGTACCCCTCTTGTACAAGCTCAATTATGGCTCCTGCAAGCAGGCAGACAGATACTTCCACAGACTTAAGTGCTGGTATATTTCCCTTTTCATTGAATGAGCATAGGTAAAATTCTTGTGCCAAAGAAAGCTCTTGCATGAATCTCCTCCAGTGTTACTTACTACTTATTACATACTACTTATTACATACTACTTACTACATAATAGCACTTTAAGGCAATATTGCAATGGCAAACAAACCCCTAAGACTGACTGTACTGTCTCGATAAGCATAAAAGCACAAGGGAGCAGAAAACATTTTTACAGCGACAAACGGGATAGCTTGGCTACCAGAGATGGTTAACTACGGTATAATGAAATTGCAGCTATATTGTTTCTTCATAGAGCAGCAATAATATTAAAAATGAATCTGTGTTTAGCCGCTGTAGCAAGAGCTATCTGCTCCGTAACGAGAGAAACACTCAAACTGCCGGATTCATGCCAAATACAGCGCATGTGCAACAAAACATAAGGAAGGTATACAAATGGTTGGCATTATACTGGTTTATGTGCTTGTTTTCGCTCTGATTCTATTATTTGCTGTCCTGCCAATAAGGCTAAGCATACTGAGAGCAAATGGTGAAAAGTTTCGTGTGAATAACAAGACAGCATGGCTTGAACTAGACAATCAATACCAGCACCATCAAATACAAGCAGGTGGTGTCAATTGGCATTATATCGATACAGGCAATCCAGATGGCGAAGCCGTCCTATTTGTACATGGCTTGCCAGAAAATTATTATTCCTGGAACAATGTTCTGCCACTCATCGATAGCGAATACCGTTTGATAGCAATTGATATGAAAGGGTATGGACGCTCCATCCCATCGGATGATAACTACGAATGGCACCACGTGGCGGGCCAAACCCTCGATTTTATGGATGCTCTCGGAATAGAGCAATTCCATATTGTTGGGCATGACTGGGGAGCTATCATATCCAGCGTTTTAGTAGGCGATTATCCTGAGAGGATTTTAAGCTTTGCAAGAATGGAGTGCGACCTGTTCTCACCTGCTGACAGAGATACCAAGTACAAAGAAAAACCACAATGGCTGCTGTTTAAAAATGAATGGATCAGCAAGCAAATCTTATCTGACTATAAACTTTTTATAAACTTAGTATTCAATGAAAAACGAATGTCAACAGATTTGCCGGATATTGAGCGAACCTACTACATGTATGAGTTTTCCAGGCCAGGCGTAGCTAATGCAGTTGCGAAATACTTTTTGGATAAAAATCGGGACTTGGAAGCGCTGTTCGATAAAATCGCATACAATGATTTTAGCTTTCCCGTGCTGCAGGTGCAGGCAGATAGCGATCCTGCCCAGCCGTTGGAGCTTTTCTCGAAGATACCAGAGGTATGCAAAAATGTTGAACTTGCGATCATCCGGGATTCTGGACACTTTACTGGCATTGACAGGCCCGAGCAGGTGGCACAGGCTATTAATTCCCTTTTGAAGAGCGCTAAGCAGTAGCAGCCGACATGCCCTCCCCTGCCCTGTGCGGTGTTTTCGAGAATCGAAGCCTGATATCATTGTAAATAACAAGCCGTAGAATAATAAAATATATTAATATGAACACTAAAATACAACTATCCCTGGTGCTTCCAAAAACAATAACAAATGATTACAAAGGCAAAAAAGCCGCTCTGAATTTTTTTTATTTTGCCACAGCAATCACTATAGTGCGCAGCCTGATTCATATGCTTGCGCCGGATGGAGGAGCTCAGAGTTTAGCCACTATTCCACTTGATCATTATTCTCATCCAGCTAAAGCCACGATAATATATTTGTTTGGCACCTGGGGACTCTCACAGCTCATAATGGGAGTATTCTATTTGATTGTAGCAGTGCGCTACAAATCTCTTGTACCGCTAATGTATATTTTCATTGCCTTCGAATATTTTATGCGCATAGTTATTGGGCGCATGAAACCAATAGCATTAACCGGCACAGCTCCTGGAGCTATGGGCAACCTGCCGTTTCTAATGATCGCTGTATTGATGTTTGCATTATCTGTTTCGCAAACAACTGGCATGCAAACCAAGTAAGCAAGCGACGTTTGCCCCAATTAATAAGACTCTGCCTTCCTGCTGCAGTGCACATAAAATCAGGCGTTTCAGCTGTATATTCTGGAGAATGCTCTCTAAGCCAGTTTTATTAAGCATGTGCAGCCTCTTTTCATTTTAGGGCATCTGCCACGGCTGCTGTGTTCAGCTTAGCGCTGCGCAACTGTCGCATTACAGGCATTAAGAGCGCATCGGCTTCTTTGCCAAGCGCTGCCAGCCGATGCCCAATCGCGCCTAGGAATATTTTACAAAAACATGATAGATAATTCGCCTCATGAAGGCCATACTTTTTATAGCAGCTCTTTGAGAGATGCAAAAAGGCAAGCAAAAGATTGCTGTGCAGAAAAAAAGCATTCAAGAGGTATATGAAATGAAGAATAAACGGATCGAAACCATCTTTTATGCATATGCAGTTACTGTTTTTATTTCATTAATAGGAGTGAGTATCTTTATTGTGAAATACCATATGCCACAGACCATATATGCCAACAGCATGGCCAAGATAAGCGAAGCTTATCCTCAAGCAAAATTCGCAGTTATTTCTGATCTGCATTTTTACAGTGAATCCTTAGGGGTATCAGGAACAGCTTTTGAAAATGTTTTGCAGGCGGACCGTAAAATGCTGAGGGAAAGCAAAGAGCTTATAAGCTTTGCTCTCGAGCGCATCATTGAATCAAGCGTTGATTTTGTGCTGATAAGCGGTGATCTTACAAAAGACGGCGAGCTTGTTAATCATTTGGCCCTTGCTGAAATGCTAAAGCGGCTTACGGATGCCGGCATAAAAGCTTACGTAACTCCGGGAAACCATGACATTAACAACTTTAATGCAGAAAAGTATGATGGCGATTCAAAAGAGCGGGTTGAGACGGTTTCACCGGAAGCATTTAGAGAAATATACCACGATTATGGCTATGGAAGCGCTGTGAAGGCTGACCCTAATTCACTTAGCTATATAAGCGAGCCATTGCCTGGCTTATGGGTTTTATCAATTGACAGCTGCCAATACGAGCTCAACAGCCCTGATTTAAAAGAGTCTGTTGTCAGCGGAAAGATTTCGCAAAGCCAGGCAAATTGGCTTTCTGAAGCCTTAAGCGATGCAATAAGCCAGGAAAAAGCTGTTATAGCATTTATGCACCATGGAGTTAACGAACATTGGAAAGGCCAGTCAAAGCTTCACCCTGACTATCTTGTTGACGACTATACATATGTAAGCGAATTTTTATCCTCATACGGCGTGCAGCTGGTTTTTACAGGGCACTACCATGCCCAAAGCATTGCTAAGTCTGAAAACGAGTCAGGCATACTTTATGATATTGAGACAGGCTCTTTGGTCACATACCCTTGCCCCATCCGATACTGCGGCATTGATGGCTATACAATAGAAATCGAATCTGAGAGAATCGGCGATACCATTCACCCTGCAACTTCGTTTGCAGAAAACGCCAGGGGTTTTATCAAGAAAACCATTTCCAAAGAGGCATCTGATACAATTCTAGGCTACAGAGTGTCTGATGGTGAAGCTGAGTATATTGCAGAATGTGTAGCAGACGCATTCGTAGCCCATTATTCGGGCAATGCAGACCCTAGCCAACGCGTCGATTTAAATGCAAGCAAGCTTGGAATATGGGGCAAAATAGTCTATGCAGCCCAAAAATATGTGGTTGATGGCTTATGGGAACAGCAATCTCTTGATGACAACAACACTACACTCGAATTGCTCCCTCAAAAACGCGAAATCGTTAAAGCCAATTAGCTTGCTGCAAGCAATGCCCCATCAAACGAACGAAGAATTCGAAGGCGCAAAAGGATCTTTAAAAGGGGCCAGGAGAGCGAAATGCACCCGCCTACCCAAAGCTGCAAGCCCACCTGGCAATAATATGCCAGCGTGCATAAAGCTTGGAGAAACCCACCTCCCTGTGCCTGTGATTGAGTGCCATAGCTAGATTTGTTGTTTCATCGGCACAGTTGCTGCTCTGTGCACACTGCTTGCCCTAAGGCAGAGGCAAGCTGCTTTGCAACACTCTTGCTGCCGCTAAAAAATCAGCCATTCGCTCTTTTTGGTCATTTATATCAGTGCCCAGTGAAATACCTTTAACAGTAAGAGTAACAATATCGCCGAAATCTATCATCACTCTGTGTGTATTGGTTAATATCGCCTTTTGAACATGCAATGAAGAAATGCTCGTATATGGAATATAAAAAGTCCCGATTATTTTTGATGTATCATAGGCATCAAGTGCAATGGCATAGAAGCTTTTCTCTGTCATGCCGATATAGCAAAAAGCTTGATTCAATGATCCTGAAACACCCGGTGCAGCAGTAAATACCATTCCCTTAGACATAGCGCTTCGATTTTTAAAGCTTAAATTATCTGCATAGATCGTTCCCCAAAGCATGCATTCAAAATTCTCATCATGCTTTTTTGCGTCTTGTAAATATTCAATCATTTTTTCTTTTTTTAGTGACAAGCTCATAGCAAACCCTCCTAAGCTTCACCCCATTCTATCAAATTGTTATATGAATAACGATCTGAATCGCTTCCAGGGCAAAATCTTATTATAAGGTGTAAAGCTGGGTTGGCATTAAAGGCTATTCATGCACGGATAAGTGTTTATTAGACAGGACGCACTTACACCGGTGCCGAGCGCATATCAGCTTTATCAGGCACAATAATTTAGCGCGCCTTCATTTTGATTTTGAATATCGGCTTATGGCCATATGAAACAAAAAAGGGCCGAAGCGCCCTTTTTTGCTTCAATTCATCGAAATCATTGTAGGCTTATCGCCCTTGCTAATCCTCGTTTTCAAAAGCCAGGCGGCTGCACTCATATATCGCATTATTCATAAACGGGTTCGGCTGCGCCAAACCGGCAGCCATAGGACGCATTCCTCCAACAGAGACTCTGCAGTCTTTATACTCATCAACCCATGCTCTTGCTGCTTCCTTTGCTTCTGCTTCGCTAGCTTCGGGAGGAAGATCCGGAGACGGGACTCCGAATATAAGATGGCTTCCCTTGTACTGTTTTGCATATCCTCCCATATCGTTTAAGTCCGTTTGGCCTCCCCACATATCAGCGCCTGTCTCGATAAATACAGGAATAAGAAGCTCACATGCCCCACAGCAGTGGATCTCATATGCCATGCCGCGGCTATGCACATAATTCACTATTTTTTGGATATATGGAAGGAGCATCTCCCTTGCAACATCCGGGGAGAAGAAAGGCCCGAGCTGGTGCGCCCAGTCTTCATGCAGCACAACGCTGTTAATGTCGCAGACATCCTTGACACGGCCTATGTAGTCAATAATCCAATCGGAATAGACATCAAAGAACCGATGGACACCAGGCTTTAGATCATCGTCATACATTGCAATGCATGCTTCAACAACATCCATCATAGCCATAAGCCGCTCCCAAAGCCCGCACTGAATGCCCAGAGTATTGAGCTTGTTGGTGCCCAGGTAGGTGGCATTTTGCTCTCTTAGAGTCTCCCAATCCCATTCGTCAAGATCAGGAAATGAAATATATTCTTCCCACTTGTTAATGTCAGGTACTTTTGGCTGTGTTGGCATCATGGTCGCTCCGTTTATATCATCGATCCAGTTCCATTCAAGATCATTAAGGCCTGCAATTATTGAACCATGGCTACTATAGTCATAAGCAGGGCCTCCATCAAACACTTGGTGGTTAGCGATATTGTCAGGGTGAATTCTTGGCCTAAGCTGCACTGAGTCAGAGCCAAAAAAGCCTGCCATTGGAATCCAATATGGTTTCTTTCCTGCATACATCAGTTGCCAGTTCTCGCGAGGGCTTATTGGTTTGTTAAGCACAGGCTCACCGACTGCATTAGGGTTCATTAGAAAGCTAAAACCGCTGAGAGGGTAGGTTTCTCCGGTTGGCTTTAGCTCATCAGGGCTGTACTTTGGTCTTGGCATGATTTTTCCTCCTAAGCCATTTTGCTATGGTGCATCAGTCTTGGCATACGCCACAATCTGATGCCTAGCATTGTCAAAAGCGCCGTCTTCTGCGAAACTCACATGAGGCGGGATGCTAGACCTGTTTATCTCACAGATGTTTAGTTGATAGCCAATAGATAGCGCTCTGATCAAATCTCTATGAAAATGTTATCTAATTTTGAATGATAATGCAAGATAATGCAAAATAAAAGCTGCTAGGCATATTATCTGGCTGGCTAACCTGTTTTGGGTGTTCTTTCTTGGCCTCGCTTTACGCGTGTCAACCACCGCTTTGCGCCTCTTAAGAGCCTGCCGCCTGGCAGGCGCTTTTCCGGTTCATTGCCTAACAAAAAAACGCTTATTCGGGATGCTTTGGGAGCATACTTAAATTTAGGCATGCGTGCAGTGAATAACAAGCGCATACACTGAACGCAATTCCTGAGGAATATAGACAGCTGCAATATACAATGAACGTGGCGCAGCTAACCCCGGGCCGATGGCATTGCATGGAAGGCTAGAAAGGCATGAAAGCCTTGAAAAGGATGAAAAGTTAAGTATAGGCTGTTAGCCCATCAGCCTATTTGAGCTTGTTTATTGTAATCTTGCACTTCCTGCTTGCAAATGCAATCCCAACGGCAACAACTGTATCAAAGCCCTCAACGCGAAAGCCTTACCATAAGCGCTATAGTAAAGCCATCATCGCGATTGCTGGCCTCAAGGCCGCCTCCCATTCTTTCCATTAACTGCTTGGCAATATATAATCCGAGGCCCTCGCCTTCCTTATTTGCAGCTTTCGCATTCTCGCCCCGATAAAACTTTGTGCAGATAAGCTCAAGCTCTTCAGGTGCAACGCCATCGCCAAAATCGTTTATATAGATATGCAGAAACCCTTCAACGATCTTAAAGGAAACATGGATGTCTGTGCCTGCATATTTGTATGAATTAGTGATTATATTGCCGATGACCTGCTCCATTCTCACTAAATCAAGCTCAAGAAGGCAAGAAGGGATATCATCAAGCATCGTTTTTGACAAATCATCGGCCTTTGTAAAAATACTGTGCAAAGCACTGCTTTCCATGCTAGCGGGATCGACCCTAAGCTCACCTATATCGTCAAGAGCACTGGACATTATATCGTTTACAAGATGGCTGATTTGATCTGCTTTTTCATCAATTATCTTTAGTTTTTTTATGACGCTTGAATCAATATTGCTGCTTGCCTGCAACAGCTCGGAAGTCAGTTTTATTGATGTTACAGGAGTTTTTATGTCATGGTTAAGCGATGCGATAAACTCTTTTTGGGCGCTTTCAGCTGCGAGCTGTTTTTGGCGAGACTCAAGCAGGCTAGATCGCATAATATCAAAGGAATTCGTAAAAGGCCCGAATATATTGCTCTTGTCCATCGGCAATGGCTCATCAAACTTTCCTGTGGATATTTTGTGGGCGAATTCTTCAAGCCGCAAAAAAGGCCTAACAATATTAATATGAAGCACAAGCAAACCTGTAAAAATAGATACACCCAGCAGCAAAAACACAATTAGCGCGGAGTTCGCAAGTTTTGTCTGCGCTTGGCCTATATAATATCCTGGATATACCTCTATGAGCGCTTTGCCTACAACAGTAGAATTGACGATGACATCTATAGGCAATAAGCCTTGCCGAATAGCGGCTTGCATGCTTGTTGGAAGGCTTTCGTCAGACAGATAACAGACATCGTTTTTATTGTCAAGGATACAAAAACGGTACTTAAAATTCATATCGTTCAATTGTTCAAGATTTCGCCAAAAAAGAGAAGCTTGTTTCGCAATTTCATTTACTGCTGTGTTATCGACTTCCTGGCGCGGAACTGCTTTTAGAAGGCTTGTATGCAAAGCAAAGCCGGCTAGAAGCGCAATTCCGGCAACGATATATACAAAAAGGTATTTTTTCATAGCTTAGCACTCAAACATGTAACCACTGCCCCAAATTGTTTTGATAAAGCGCGGCTCATTTGGGAGCGCTTCAAGTTTTTCGCGCAGATGGCGTATATGCACGCTCAGTGTCCCATCTCCGATAAATGTGTCTCCCCAAACCTTCTCTAAAAGCTCATCTTTTGTAATTGGCTTTCCCTGGTTTTCGATTAAATAAAGCAGCAGCCTTAATTCCAGCGGCTTAAGCTTTACAGGCTCTCCCGCGCGCATGACTCTTTCAAGATTCATGTCAACCTCAACATCGCCGAAACTTATAGCCGGCTGCAGCTTTTGGCTTTGAGACAAAGTGTTTCGCTTCAAAACAGCTTTTGTCTTGGCAAGCAATACTGCCATTGAAAACGGCTTTGTAATATAGTCATCGCCACCAATGCCGAATGCTGCTAATGCATCATCAACAGTATTGCGGGCACTGATAAAGATGATCGGCACTTCAGAAGTCTCGCGCACCTTTTTGCATAGCTCAAAGCCTGTCTGGTTGCCCAGATTCACATCCAGCAAGATAACCGCTGGTTTTTTTTCAGCAATCGCTTTTAGGCCTGCTTCATAATCCACTGCATATTCGCAGCTTAGATCAAACAAGCTAAAATACTCGCAAATCGTTTCAGCAATGTTGATGTCATCGTCAATTATCAGGCATTCAAGCAAAGCGCCACATCCTTTTTGGTAAGAAATTGATAAGAATTTAACAAGCTGCTGTTAAAGCAATCGGATAATATCTACAGCATAATATAACCATCACATGGATACAAGCAACACAAAGAAATAGAGAATGGGCTAATGATATCAATAATAAAAACAAATAAACTGTGCAAATCTTTTTCCATAGGCGGAAAACAGCTTCATGTCATTAAGAACCTTGACCTTGAAATTGAAAAAGGCGCCTTCACTGTTGTAATGGGCAGTTCAGGGAGTGGCAAAACTACGCTGCTATATTCGATTTCAGGTATGGATACGCCTTCGCTCGGCGAAGTATGGTTCAACGGCGAGAATATCGCAAAGCTGTCAAATGATGAGCTTGCTGTGTTCAGGCGCAAAAACTGCGGCTTCGTTTTCCAGCAAATACACCTTATGGACAATATGAGCGTTATGGACAATGTCCTCGCGTGCGGATTGCTTCTGACGAATGACAAAAAGGCTATCGAAGTGCGCGCTGCAGGGCTTCTTGCCCAAGTAAAGCTGGGCGAGGATCTATGGCACAAGTTCCCGAGCCAGCTCTCAGGCGGTGAAGCGCAGCGCGTTGGCATAGTTCGCGCTCTTATCAATGATCCTGCATTGCTTTTTGCTGATGAGCCAACAGGCGCGCTTGACTCTGCCTCGAGCTCAGCAGTTATGGATGTTATGAATGAACTTCACGAACGAGGCCAGAGCATCGTTATGGTTACGCATGAGCCAAAAATCGCAGCGCGCGGCGACAGAATAATTTATCTGCGTGACGGCGCAGTTGTCGGCGAGCTTGGGCTCGCGCAATACTCCGGGGACGAAAAAACACAGCGCATGGAAAAGCTGCAGATGTTTCTTGATAGGATGGGATGAAGCCATGAAAAAAACGGTTCACATAGCGAAAGCTAATATTCTGAGGCATAAAGGCGCATCTATTTCGCTGTTTATAATCATATTAGTGGTTGCATTGCTCGCAACGCTTAGCCTTAGCGTACTGCTCGGGCTCAAAACGAACTATATTGAAGTCATGGAGAGTTCAGACTGTTTTCACAGCATGTTTTTGCTAACCAGAGATATATATAATGCATCTTTTGAGGATATCATAAAAAACGACAGCCGAGTCTGCCAATATGAAATAACACAAGTGCTATCCCCAAGCAGTGTAGTCGCAAACCTCTGGGGGGATGGAGATATTAGGGCAGTCATATTCAGCTTGGATGAGCCGCTTAAAATCTCCTCGCCAAAGATAGTTAAGGAGGATGCCTCTGTTCCAAGAGACAAGGCTATCTATCTTTCTGGCTATGCCAAAGGCCTGGGCTATGAAATTGGCGATGAGTTCACAATGCTTTATAGGAATAAGCCGATTAGCTTTATAATAGCTGGTTTTTTTGAATCAAATGAGCTCTTGACGATAAACATGACAAGTGCAATGAGGTTCTTTGTGCCAGGTGAATGCTATGAGGCGCTACAGCAAAAATTTGACAGCTGCGTGTGGATTACAGCTAGATTTTTTGATATAGGGGATGCGCCAAGCTTTAACCGCAGCTTTGCATCAGAGATTGATGTTGAGCTCATCGATTTTCCTTTTGCAATGGACATATATGCAATCCAAACGGGAGTGATGTCAATGATTGCAATCTTTCCAGCAATCCTCATGGCTTTCGCAGTGCTGATTGCGCTTATCGCTATGTTTGCCATACGCTTTCGCGTTACAAGCAATATAGAGGACAGCATGCACGAGATCGGAGTGCTAAAAGCTTCTGGCTACACAAACAGCCAGATCATCGCCTGCTATATCATGGAATATGCAGCAGTTTCTATTCCTGCAGCATTGCTTGGGGCAATAGGGGCTGTGCCTTTATTGCCTTTCGTCAGGCAAGCTGTTTCATCAGTTAGCGGAATATTGTGGTCGTTCAAAACGAATCTTTCAGCCGGGATAGTCTCCGCACTCGTTTTGGCTGCTGTTTTGCTTTCTATGGTTCTGCGGGCAAGCAGCAAGATAAAAGAGCTTGCGCCGGTGACTGCGCTTCGGGGCGGAATCGCCGCAAACAGCTTCCGCCGAAATTATTTTTCGCTTGGTAAAGGCATAGGCAGCGTGCATACGAGATTAGGCTTAAAAAACATGTTTGTATTTGCTAAATCGTATGCAATGGTCGGCATGATAATAGCAATAATGTCCTTTGCGTCTGTTATTGTGACAGTGCTGTACAATAATCTTGTGATCGACCATATGGCTTTTGCGCTAATGGCGGGATTTGAGCAGCTTGACATTCAGCTAATTGTAACGCGGCACACAGATGCCGATGCTCTGGCTTCGGAACTGGAGCAAATGCCAGAAATCCGCAAAACAACGATGCTGGATTATTTGACGGTTCAAATAGGGGCAGAAGCAACCATGAGCCAAATTTCCAGCGACTTTGCGCAGATGGAAGGTATGTTCGCTCACGACGGCAGATTCCCTATTTATGACAACGAGGTTGCGATAACTAAGGTTTTTGCGGACGAGATGGGCAAGGAAATAGGCGACAGCATCAACGTAACATCAAATGGCGTGTCACAGGAATATATCATTACAGGCTTCTACCCCGTCATGAGCAACGGCGGCAGAGTAGCCGCAATGTCGCTTGATGGATACCAAAGGCTTGATCCTAATTACAAACGCGCAACAATCAATATCTATCTGAGCGAAGGTGTTTCAACAAGTGAATTTTATCAAATGCTGGAACAAACCGCAGGCGTGGCCAACATATACAAGCATAGCAAGGCAAGCACATTTGCAGGCTCTAAAGCTGTTGCTGAAGAAAAAATATCAAACTACATAGAGCACTATGATGTTGACAGCGTGGAATATGCAGTTATATATAATGGCGATATTATTCTCAGCGGATCGTCCGCAGAATACCAAATTGAAAAAATCTTGGATTTCCGCGAATTTGCTAAATCACAGCTTGGCGCATTTGCGCAAGCAGTTACTCTCGTTGTTGAGGTTATAATGCTTATCTCGCTGCTTACCATATCAATGATCATCGCAATGGCAACTCGGAGCATAGTAACTAAGCGATACCGCGAGTTTGGAACTTTAAAAGCTCTTGGCTATACAACTAAACAGCTCGCACGGCAGCTCGCCATTAGCTTTTTGCCCTGCGCTGCAATCGGCGTAATTTTAGGGTGCGCTATCGGCGCTGTCACAGCTAGCCCGGCTTTGACTGCATTGCTTGCCAGCGCCGGCGCATATGGCTCGATGTTTGCGGTAAATCCACTGATCGTTATCGTGATTGGAGCTATATTTTTGTTGGCCGCCTTCGCAGTAGCAGATATCTCCGCAAAAAGTATTAAAAGCATAACAGCGTATGAGCTGATTTCAGAAAGGCCGGTTGCAAAAAAAATGCCATCGAGCTTGGCTTTGAGAAAACATGCAGCGATACTGGTGGCATGCTTGATGCTGCTGTCAACAGGATCAAACCTTGCCCATGCGCTCAATATGCCTGAGCCGGACGGGAATGCCCCCAAACCTCCAAAGCTCTACGGCATAGGCTCTGTCAGCAAAGTCTTTACTGCTGCAGCTGTGATGAAGCTTGTAGATGATGAAAAGATAGATCTTGATTCACCGATTGCAGATTACATTGCTGGCTTCAGGCTAGCTGACCCCAGATACATAAATATTACTCCGAGAATGCTGTTGAACCACTCAAGCGGGCTTATGGGCAGCACTTTTGACAATGCATTCCTGCTTGGCGACAGCGATACAGTCGCACACGATCATTTTTTAGAACAAATAAAACTGCAGACGCTGAAACATGAGCCTGGAGATCGCTCAATTTATTGCAATGATGGTTTTATGCTCGCTGAAATACTAATAGAGCGCGCCAGCGGAATGAGCTACACTGAATATATTGAACAAAACTTCCTTTCATTGATGAACATTGAAGGCATAAAAACGCCTCAAAGCGATTTTAGCCGAAGCAATCTTGCCGGCATCTACATTGGAAATAACAGGCTGCAGCATGAATCACTCGGCTCGATTGGCAGCGGAGGCATTTATGCGACTATGGAGGGCCTTTGCAGGTATGCAACAGTGTTCATGTCTAGCGCTGATGAATCAGTATTGTCAAAGAATGCTGTTGATGAAATGGCAAAAAGCCACCATATGAACGAAATGGTATCGCCAGAAGCAGACAATATGATCCGCTATGGCCTGGGTTGGGATTGTGTCGAGACATATCCCTTTTCAAGATACGGAATTAAAGCTTTAAGCAAGTCCGGCGATACAGAAAAGTACCATACGAATTTGACTGTTCTGCCCGAATATAATCTGGCAGCAGCAGTTTCCTCCTCAGGCTCAGACAGCCATGCACAGATTATCGCACAGGAAATAATAACCGAAGTGCTCAAAGAAGAAGGCTTAATCCCAAGAGAGGCGGCTGCCTTCATGCCTGAGATAAACCAAACACACGCGAAAATTCCTGAAAGCCTCAAAGCTTATGAAGGCATTTATAATGCAGGCTTCCGGGGTACATGGAAAATAGAATTTACTGATGGCATTCTGGCGCTTTGCCCTATAATGGTGAGCAATGAACGCCCTCTGGAGTACTTTTATAACGCTAATGGCGAATTCGTATCAACAAACAACGATTATATAGGCATAAGCGGTTCGAAAAAGGAAGGCGCGCGAGGGGTGAGTGTTATAAGCTTTGCTGAAGGCAAGTATCTATTGATCAACACATATGAGAGCCTGCCAGGCCTTGGTATGAGCGCATTCGCCATGCCTTTTGCTCAGCGCCTTGAAGATAGCGAAGTATCAGCTCTCGCCGTACAGGCGTGGACAGAGAGAAATGACAAGGAGTATCTGCTTGTAAGCGAAAAATACACATCATTATCCTATATCACGCACGCTATGGCAAAAACGCTTACCGATAACAAGACATATGGGTATGTGGGTATGGGCATTTATAAGGGGGGAGGCGCTTTTATCAATAATGCCAGAATTATCGATGCCCAAACTGCGCTTGGTTTTCAAGACATACCTACAATGGCCGGGCGGGATACGAACAACCTTTATATTACAAACCAATATGGTATCGAGTATCTCAACAGGAATGATACCCGGTATATTGACGCTGAACATGCTAAAAAACTGCTTGATATTGGGGACATAGTTGCCTTAGGCTCGGAAACTGTATGGATTGATATTGATAGCGAGGCTGCCGGGCATGTTATGAGCATAGAAACCCCGCATAACGGCGCATGGTTTGTCTATGATGCGAAAATGAACTGTATTGCCACTTCGCTCGAAGCTCAGATGAGAAATACTATAACTCTGCCTGTAAATGGCAGGCTTGCATTTGCAGGTGAAACAGGGGCAATATTTGTCCTTAATTGGACAGCTTTTTAAGGCAGCCAAAGGAGGGTGCGTGAAATTTTCTCTGGAGCCCCAGATAGAGCGCTATAGCAAGCAGATGGAACTGCACCGCAAGACAGCACGGGAAGCAGCCTGCCTAACCGCCGCCATCAGAGGCAATAAAATAGAAAAAATGATAGCGCTATTATTGCTTCAATAATTCGCCCTAAACATGCTAGCGCGGACATTATCCCTTGGAGCTTTGCAATCGAATTGCCATCAGGGTTCGCTAGCAGCGAAAGCGAGGTTCAGATTATTCGCTCACCACCATTACAGCACGTGAACTAAAACTCAGCATGAAGCTTGCTGCCTCTTGCTTTTGTCAACCCTATCAAAAGCAGCGCTGCGTATATTTTCTTCAAACTTAAAAGCGTATGACAACGCGCTTTTTTTGTTATAGGCCCAATCGCTGCAAAACGCGCAGGATTTTATACTTCAATTACTGAATCGTTGCGAAAGATCGAAATAGGCAGCACCCATTTGCAATCAGGCTTTCTGATATAATACCAATATAAGCAATGGAGGTATGCTAATGGACAGCAATTCCCCAACAGGCTCAGGAATCGAGGATTTCAAGAAGCTTAGGGAAAAAGAGTATGCATATGTTGACAAAACAGCTCTGATAAAGCGCTTTTTAGAAAACCCATGTGCTGTTGCCCTTTTTACGCGCCCGAGGCGCTTCGGCAAAACGCTTGCCATGAGCATGGTCAGGCATTTTTTTGAAATCGGCACAGATCCAGCGCTTTTTAGGGGCCTAGAGATAATGGATGATGAGAGCATTGTTGAAGCTCATATGGGTAAATACCCTGTTGCTGCAATTTCTCTGAAAGATACCCAAGGCTCATCTATGAAAATGGCGCGAGGGAATTTAGCATTCGCTATCCGCGCTGAAGCTAGCCGACTAGATTATCTTTTGGACAGCAGCTTGCTAAACAGATATGACAAAGATGAGTTTGAAAGGCTAATTAGCATTCAAGGCAACGATGATCGCTTGCACGAAAGCTTGGCAATATTAACCCAGTTATTAAACAAACATTTTGGCAAGCCTGCGATTTTATTAATTGACGAGTATGATGTTCCTCTTGACAAAGCATGGCAGCATGAATACTACGATGAAATGCTTATTTTTATCAGATCCATGTTTAGCCTCGCATTGAAAGGTAACAGCAGCCTTGAGTTTGCAATGCTAACCGGATGCCTTAGAGTGTCAAAAGAAAGCATTTTCACCGAAGTGAACAATTTCAGCCCATACAGCATAGGCCACCCGCTCTATTCAGATAGCTTTGGCTTTACAGAAGCAGAAACTAGCGAAGTATTAGCTTCAAGGGGCCTTTCTAACAGAATGGACGATGTTCGAGAATGGTATGACGGCTACTGTTTTGCAGGAACCCAGATATACTGCCCATGGGATGTCGTAAAATTCTGCGATGACGCAAAGATTAACCAAAATGCGCCGCCTCAGCCGTATTGGATGAATACAGGCGGCAATGCTATTATAAAACAGCTTGCAAATATGGCAGGGCAGTCAGCTAAGGAAGAGATTGGCACATTAGTTGATGGCGGCTCAATTGTAAAGAGGATAAATGATCAGCTTTCATATTCTGATCTGGAGCAGACAATAGACAATATTTGGAGCTTCATGTATGCTGCAGGCTATTTAACTGCAATAAACGGCTTAAAAGATGGCAGGCATGAACTAGCTATTCCAAACGAAAGCGTTAGGCGCATATTTGTAGAACAGATTGGTGAATGGTTTAAGAGCCGCGTTGCAGCAAACACAACAGCATTGTCGTCACTAAGGCACGCCTTTTCAGAAGGCGACAGCAACGCTGCACAGACTGCTATGTGCGAACTGCTCATCGATTTTATCAGCGCTAGGGATTACTCTGCAAAAGAAAACAAGAAGGAATCATTTTACCATGGCTTGCTTTTAGGCGCTTTGGCAGATATGGAAGGTTGGTCTGTCTCGTCTAACGAGGAATCTGGCTATGGTTTCTGGGACATTTCCGCCAAAAACAACAAAAACACAAGGCAAGCATTCATCATTGAGGCAAAATACTCTGACAGTTTAGCTTCACTGAAAAGCGCAAGCGATTCAGCAATTGAGCAAATCGAAGCTCGCAAATATTGGAAAAAGCTTGCTAAGGATGGTGCAAGAGATATTTGGCTATATGGGGCTGCATTCTTCAAAAAGGATTGTTGTATCTCATCAAAGCATATGTCGCTGGAAGACAGCTAAAGCCCCTGCTTAAAAAACCTGCTTGGATTAGTGACATGCTCCCGCCGATTATGCAAGCTCGCACTGCTCGCTTGCTTTGAAACGGGGGCTTCCCGAATATACAGCCGACAGCGCTTGGTTGATGCGCGGGAGCAGGCTGTATGCCCTACGGCAAGATCGGTTCTCTATGCCAAGCCGAATATGCGCTTGGCTTCTTCCCTAATGTTGATGGTGGCATTCATGTCCCTGTCCATCTCGCTGCCGCATTTTTCGCATATGTATGCCCGCTCGGACATGGCCAGCTCTTTTTGGCTGCATCGCATGCAGAGCGCGTTTTGCTCGAAGGGTATCATTTGTCCACCCGGACAAGCATTTTTCCCTGTTCTTTCAATTTGCGCTTCCCTTATCAATAGGATTTATACTTCTAAACAGCCAATAGCATAGAGCGGAATGCTTTTTATACTATTCTCAAAACCGAAATTTTTTGAAGAAACGCGAATAGAGTAAGGCGGTTTGTAAATATCTGTGAAGCTGCGAAGGCTTTTCGATCGCACATTATCGGAAGACTTCGCTTCTAACGGAATAACATTGCCTTGCTTATCTTGAAACACAAAGCCAACTTCTGCTTTACCTGGCGAACTCCAATAATAAGGCTTGATACCGTTTACAACAAGAGCTTGCATGATATAGTTTTCCGCTATCGCACCCTTAATGCCGTCAAAGCTGTGTGGAGTATAAAGCACTATGTTAGCAGCAATATTGAGCTTGGAACACAGCAAGCCAGTATCAACCATATAAACTTTGAAAATATCTGCTTGTTCGTAAGCTTTAAGCGGTAGAATGCCTGCGGTAATATTGGCGCATTTGTTTATCATTCCGGCTGTTGTCAACCAGTCCATCGCATTTTCATAGTCCTTAGCTCGTGCGCCAGTTTTTATGATTTTGTATTGAAATTTATGGTTTTCTTTGGCAAGCTGCGCAGGAATGGATTCCCATACCGCTTTATTTCGGGTTGTCTCTACAGGTGTAGCATACTTTGCCATATCTGCTATAAATGAATCGTTTAATGTTTGTTGCGCTGCTAAAACAAAATCGAAATCCCGCTTTTCCGCATATTCCTTCACTGCGCGTGGCATGCCGCCAACAACAAGATAAATTCTATACAAATCCATAGCAGTATCGTGGAGAGATAACGGAGTAAATCCCTCGTAAGATTCGCGGACCAAATTATAGAGCATTTCTTGTCCGATTGCCCATAGAAATTCCTCAAAATCCATCGGGTATAAGTGAAGCATATCTACCTTGCCGACAGGAAAAGAGTACTTTTCACGGTTAACCACTACACCCAGCAAACTGCAAGCTGCTGCGACATGGTATTGCGGCGCTTTTTCAGCAAAATATTTTAGCGAAGTTAATGCCTGTTCGCAAGCTTGTATTTCGTCAAATATAATCAAGGTATCTGCTGGCAATATATTCTGGCCGGTTTTTGCTGCAAGTTCTTTGATGATGCGTTCAGGGTTCAAATCGCGCTCAAAGATCGCCCGAATGCCAGCTGATTCCTCCAAGCTAACATATACAACATTTTTATAATGCTCCTTGCCAAACGTTAGCAAGATATATGTCTTGCCGACTTGACGCGCACCCTGTAAAAGCAAAGGTTGTTTTTCCGGGTTGTTTTTCCACTTAATTAGAGCCTGTTTTTAATGAAAAGAGCGCCTAAAAAACGCCAAATATCCCTATTTGCGACAGATTGTGAAAACAAACGGCCGTAACTATGATATCCTTTGGTTAATACAAACAATAAA